>JADEYI010000140.1_pt1 | contig 135405 bp, 203 predicted proteins | sample 8542331 | NCBI WGS metagenome assembly JADEYI01 (sample SAMN16510988, study PRJNA670497) | mine drainage metagenome | isolation source: biofilm near Copperflume 1 | place: Germany: Marsberg coppermine Kilianstollen | collected 2018-02
AGAAGAAAGCCTGGTGGGCTGGAAGACCTGCTGCTGCGCGAGGAGCCTGGCATGTGCTGCCATCGGCTGCGCCGCGAGCACGAGAGGAGCGGCGACAGCGGGCTGCCCTGGAAGACGCCCGAGTCCACTGGGAAGGCGTCGGTGTGCCAGCCGTTGAAAGCGACGCGTGCTGTCGTGCCGGAGTGCAAGAGATGCACCCAGCGCTGCGCTCCGGGCCCAAAGCCGACTGCCGCCATGCACCGCTCGATCCAGGCCCTGTCGAGACTCCCTGTCCGCTCCCTTCCCCTTGTACAGGAGAGTGATGCGGCCCTGTAGCAGCGATGGCGGCAATGCTGGACTGGCGCCGCTGCTGAAGGCCTCCTGGAGCATGTCTGTAAACTCCTGCCCCAGCTCGGGCCAGAACCGAAGGTAGAATTCGTACGGGATGCCATCCAGCCCAGGCGCTTTGCCGCGCGGCAGGCTTTTGGCAGCGGCCTCCAGCTCCGCGAGTGAAACGCTGCCATCACCGAGATCCCCCTCCCCTGCTGCCGCTGCCTCTGGGGAAAGCCACCTGTCCAGTGCCTGAAGCAGCTCATCCTGCGCCGCATGCGAGACCGGCTGCGCCGTGAAGAGGCCGTCGGCTGACTCTCCACTATAGAAGGCTCGCAATTGCCATCACCGAGATCCCCCTCCCCTGCCTCTGGGGAAAGCCGCCTGTCCAGTGCCTGAAGCAGCTCATCCTGCGCCGCATGCGAGACCGGCTGCGCCGCGAAGAGGCCGTCGGCTGACTCTCCACTGTAGCAGGCTCCTTTTTGCATCTGTTCTGGGAAAAAGATGTCCTTCACTTGCCACATGAGGTCCATGCGGATCAACCTGCCTGTGGAGAGGCAGCCCCCAGGCTATAGAGAGCCGTAAAGAGTGCTGGCTGGCGAGGTGAGGCACGGAGTGACTCCAAGGTGGTTTCCTCTCCAGGTACCTCACCACCTGACCGATAGCCCGCGGCTCCCAGTTGAATTTGCCGCGCAGCGGCTTCGATCTGAGGCAGCGATCCAGACTGGCCTGAGGTGACTATGTGGGTGAAGGCACGACTACTGGGGTGGAGGACTTACTATAGCTGGTGATCCGTCTCGATGCGCAGGCCGGTCCAGCATTCCTGCGTCCTCTGGCCAGGCTGCCCGCACGGGTCCAGCATGTCTTGCTGGCCAGCGATGCGGTTAACATCCCCACCCACAAGGTGCCTGTCCACTTGCAAGCTGGCAAGCAGCTCCTGCGTGTAGTAGTGCGGCCGCTGCGCTGCCCCTGCATGCGACCTTGTACGGCTAAATGTGATGTCCAGATGGAGAGTGCGGTGCAATGTCTGATGTGCAAGCGGTTGCTCTGGAGAAGGCAACTACGCCGCCAAACTGGTGTAGTGGCCCAGAACGCGATCCCGCGACAGTTGCAGGAAGCCAGTTGGGGCCCTTCTGCTGCCTTTTCCTCTTCAGAGCTGTGGTGTGTCTCCTGGAGGAGGATTATGTCCGAATTGTCACGCTTCAGAAAGTTGAAATTGCAGCACCGTTTGTATTTGTCCCGCAGGCCGTTGCTGCAGAGCACACTCCGTGGGCAGCTGCACACTGGGCGTCGCGACTCGAAGCCCCAGTAGGATAGCAGGTCTACCCTGCTGGCGGCCAGCTTGTCGCAGAGCATCCTGTGGCGCTGATCTCTGGCTGCTGGGTCTGATGACTGCAGCGCAAGCGGCTCCTCAATATACAACTGGCTGACCAAGCAGGCAAGGACCGCAGGGGCACGGCAGCTGTGGAGCTGCGTGTGGCTGCTGAGCCTGGGATGATGGATGGGTTGCCTCATCCGCCCCGGCCGCGTGATGTTGATGCTGGTGTCAACGGCGATGAAGAACCGTTTCGGCAAGCGGGCAAGATCACTTGGTGCTTTGGACATCTTTATTGCAAAACTTGCCTTTCTGCGGTTGGTTGGTTAATCATCGATATATCTGACGAGGCTGTAGCCCCATCGGGCAGAAAATCCACAATGCAGTTTACAGCGGGCCACCTTCACTGTCAGGATTCGCGCAATATCATGCACGTGCTATACTATGAAGCGCACTGAGAGGGCCTTACACAGACTATGGGCGCAAACCTCGCAGGTCTGGGCCATAGCAGCCAGGAAGCCGTCGCCGAAAGGCACCTCTGTCAGGCCGCGACAAGCAGCTGGACGCTCTCATTGACGGCACCCTTCCGTGAGGTGCAGTGGTCCTTCCAGCAAAGAGCCACGCGCTTGCAGACAGCGTGCGCAGCTTGGAGATACGTCGTCCAGTTTCAGTCACCAGCAATGTGACCGGCAGCTCCTGGCTCGGCATACCGTGGGTAGCAGCAGGCCACTACCTTTCCAGTCACACCGCCAGTAGCACAGGAGCATTTTGTCCCGGTGGATTGCCGCCGTGCAGCCGGTGCTGATGGAGCACTGGGACATCACGAGGCCCTGGCACCCGCGCAACAAGTAGCCACAGGAGCAGGAGGAGGACGCTCTGCCGCCCGCTCCCGCGCCAACGACACCGTATCTCTTCAGCCTCTGGGGCAGCCAAGCCGTTGATACTCTGGCATGCGGCCTTGGCCTGCCGCCGTCACACAAATTCATGGTCAAGGAGGCCACCACGGGGCGCCAGGTGCTTCACAGGTTGAAGGGAGAGGCCAGCCGAGTCCCCCCGGTGCGGCCGGCCATTTGGGCCGACACCACCGACGATCAACGCAGCAGGCTGCGGACGCTCGAGGCTGGCGGTCCAGAGTAGCGGCTGGGTGCAGTGCTTTCCAGCGGATGACGGGCTTGCCATCCGGCTGGTTATCCACTGTGCAGAACATGACGATGGCACGAGCGGGCTAGAATTCTACCTTCCGGTGGCGCCCCTCGAAATCAGCCAATTGGCACGCCCATTGCGAGCCAGGCATAAGAATGGCGAGTCACCAGCATCCCGGTTTTTGCAGGAACACAGATTGCCCGTAGCGACTACCGGGACCACGGCCGTCCCACCTGCGGCGATTGATGTCGGTCGCGTTGGTACGTACATCTGAAGTCTGGACACGCATGTGGTGTTGGTTTGCCCTGCAGTATCACATTCAGCATCAACAGTGTCGGAAGGTGGTCCGTGTGATCGCGCTGACTGGATTGCTGCCCCTGGCGCAGGATCCCTGTGTCCGGAAACCGTTAGCAGGCAAGAAGTATTTTAGGCCATGATATGAGGACGTTACAGTCACCTCAGCATATAGGCGGTAGAGATCACTCCCTCAGAGCTTCTTTGCTCGAGAGACAGTGGTCGTATCTAGGTCTCTATCTATGGAGGACCCAAAACGCATCACCAGTCTCGTGGAATGCAGCTTGCACTCCAGGCCTCGCTTGAAACGTGTTGGCTCTAAGATGCCCAACCTAGAGGTCATCTGGTCCTTACCTATCTAAATATAGAGGTTCCAGTGATTCATGAATCCGAAAAGCGTATCACACCTGTTCTGCCATTCACAGATTCGCGGCATTGCTGCTGGCGAGATGTCAGAATGATACTGTAGGCTGCCTAAAAATTGGCCAGTGCAGTCACTAAATGTAGCAACCAACGGTCGGCAGGGTGCTATTCTATTCACAGCCCCCGCCAGCCGATGCAATATCTAGAAATTAGAAGTGTCGCAACTCACTCGAGCTCACTCAAATCGTGACGCAAGTCACTCTCTCAACTCACATATGGTCTCAACAGCAATGCAAGTTGTCCCCCTGACTGTACAGCATATTGCAATGGGCTCTCTTGCGTCATGATTCAAGGTTTTTTCTTTGGGTTCCGGACACGGTCGAGCTCTTGGGAGCTGAATTCTAGGAGGCGTGCCAACACAGGCAGCATTGAACTCTTAGCTGGCAGCTCCCCAGACTCAAAGCCTCCCAGGATGACATTCTTCAGATACGTAAGGTCAAGACCTTCCCTTTTGCCCTTTCGCTGCAACTCTGCAATCTCCTGTTTTGCCACAGCTTGCGCTTGGTCCCTGCATCGCAGATGCAGCTGATCAATACTAAAGCGCGCCACCACCATCAGACAAGAACACTTACGTTGACAGAAAAGGGTTGTCGGCTTTGGCATCAGGTATCCAGGGAGGAGGCGGGACCTGAGGCGGTGTGTATTCTCGCTCTCCACCAGCTCCTTTTCCAACAGCGAGATGCGCTGTTTAAGTAATGTGATCTCATCAACACCAATGACGCCAGCTCCAGTGTCCTGAGAGAATAAAGCGCACCTCAACACAAGATAAGTACGAGACCAGTGACATGTCCAATGTAAGCGCATGTAGAGCGCTTCGATGGTGAGAACAGCAGGAAGTAAGTTGATTAGCGCACGTCACCTGTGCCTCCTGAGACGGCACCCCTGCTGTTGGGTTGCCGTTATCGCTTGCCCTGAGCTCTTGACCTGCTTCGGAAATTTGGGCACCCTGCGCAAGAGCGTCTTGCACAGTGGATGTTGACGCTGAGTGAGACAGCGGAAGTGGGGAGTCCACTTCGGCAGGATATTCTGCAGGCCTGAGAATCTTCAACCCCTGCAGAAAATGCACTAGAACAATTTACAATCCCATGGCACCAGGCAATGATACTGGGACGACTTACATTAAGAACCTGCAACAAGGTTGACAGTGCAAGGATGCTTTTCCGTCCCACCTTGGCAGCCTGCAGCTGAGCGTCCTTTTCCTCCATGAGCGCCCACGCCCTCTCCTTGACAGCTGAGAGCTCCTTCTCTGCCGCCTCAGCCCGTGCCTGGATGCACACTCCAGGTTAGTTGCTGCATGAGTTGAATTCTATTGAACAGAGATCACGCCCCGATCACACTGCACAATCCTTGCACACAGAGAGCGCTTGTTCACACCTGCCAGTCTGCTACATCAGCGCGGACAGTTGCAACTCGCAGCTCCAGCGTGTGCCGCAGCTCGGCTATATCTGCCTGGTGTTCCTCGCTGGCAGCCGCTGCTTCTGCCCGAGCAGCCCGCAGCAGGTTCCCGAGGCACTCCTCCCTCTCCGCCAGCTCTTTGCTCACGCCCGCTGTGTGCGCCTCAGCCTTGTCCCTAGACAAGATTCAGAGTGCATCAGAATCTGCCTTTTGCTGCCCATCGTTAAATTGCTGCCAACTGTGAAGATCAATTGGTGGAATGCTCTCACCTGGCGGCGATAGCCTGGCGCTTTTCGGCTTCGGCGCTGTCTCGGGCAACGCGAGCCTCCTCCAGTTCCGCCTCCAGGGCCGCTTCCGCAGCGCTTGCCTCCTGCCGCACACCTGCCGCTCCAGCCTGTACGCACAAGCAGCAGCAGGTTTTCATGCACAATTGTCCCTTGGGGAAAGGGTGAAGCTTGCATGCGCCTGAGCGATCTGCCTGTGCATGATTACAAGCCAGACATGCCTGCTGGCTTCAGCTGCTCTTGAAGCACGCACCTCTGCAGCAGCTGCCTCGCGCTGGCGCACCAGAACGCGCACGGGTGCTGGCCACGAGCTCACCGGCTTGAGCGGCAGCCCTTCCAGCTCCTCGGCATAAGCACGTGCAGCCGCCGCCCGCCTTGCCCGCTCCTCCTCCACCGCCCCTGCAGGCAGTCCCGCCGGGTGTCTCACAAGAAGCCGTCGTGAAGGGGCTTCACGCCTTGGAACATACTCCCAAACCAAGTAACTCCCCATCACATTGGACTCTTCTGTTGTCCTTGCAAACGGGAGGGTCGAGCACCTGTGATGCGGTCCATCTCCTCTTCCGCCGCCTGCAGGCGTTCCTCCATGGCAGCGGCTGCCGCCTGGGCCACCTGTGCCTCCTTCCTGGCTTCCGCGGCAGCCTTCTCGGCAGCCACCGCCCGCTGCTGGTGGGCCGCTGCTGCGGCCGCCGCCTCCAGGGCTGTGGTCAATTCGCGCTGTGCAGCGGCAGCCTGGAGTTGCAGTGCCTCGTTGGCCACTGTTGCTGACTTCAACACAGCCACCTGTCAACACAGAGTAATAGCCGCTGAGACCCTGACGGCTTTCATGTACACCCGGTAAACAGCAGATGGAGGTGCTCTCGTCAGCAAGATGAAGAAAGCCTTGTCTACCTGCTCAAGCAACTGATCCCTCTCCCGCCCAACGCCGTCAAGCCGCGCCTCGAAGACTGTCGCAGCCTTCTTGGCAAGCGCATCGAAGCTGGCGATGCGCTTCTCCGCCGCCTTGACCTCTGCGCGACAGGCGCTGACCTCCTCCAACAGCTGCGGATGCGCAGCGGCCAGCGGCTTGATGTCAAGGTGTTCCTTCCGCAGCTGCTGCAGCTCCTGGAACGTCTGCGTCGTGCCGACTGACCGTCAGTTTGGCGTCTTGTGTACTGCCATTGATACGGCGCAAGCTTTGCAACAGATTCTGCAGCACCAAAAAAATTCAAGAGATCCACGTGTGCTGTATTGCACCTGGTCATAGGCGGAAGCGCGCTGGTGCATGGAGGAGAGCTTTGTCTGCATCTCCTCGATCTCGCCGCGCCGCTGTTTGTTGGCCCTCTGCAGCCGCTCCAGCTTCTCCTTGAGCCCATGACGCTCTGCAGCATGCGCCTTCTCCATCTTCTCCATCTGCGCCGCACCCTCAGCACCGTCACTTGAACGTCTCGCAGCATCTTCTGATAGCGGCAGGGAGATCGCTTGTACTCATGCAGGGGCCTCCGAGCTCCCCTTCAGTCCTTCTCAAGATGATTCAGTTGTCAAGGTCGTTGAAGGCATACCTCTGCCGCCACCTGTTCCTTCTCTTGCACGGCTGTTGCGGACTTCTGCAATGCCTCCGTATGGGAGCGTTGAATACCCTGCAATGCGCAGCAAAGCAGATAAAACACAGAAAATGTACTAGCTGCTGATCACATTGCATTTGCTTCCACATGGGGCGCTCCTCTACCATCAATCCTGATTAATTTCCGAGATTTGTCACAATCACCGTCGCGTCAGAAACACACCTGGAGTTGTTCGTTGATTTCTTGCAGGGCTGCGTAGTGGCCATCTGCACGTGCTGATGCTGCTTCCAATTGCTTCTTGAGGGCTTCTACATCGCCATCTCTGAGAGACACAGCCTTCTGAAGCTCGATCAGCTCTTTCTCGGCATCTCTCTGGGCTGCCGCAGACTGCTGATTTGCGTCTGCATCGCCATTAGCTGCCTCACCTCCTACCGAGGGAACGGCTCTGCTCGCCTCAATTGCTGCCTCAAGCTTGTCCATCAGCTGCTTCAACTGGCCTTTCAGGGATGCTATTTCTGCCTCAGCCCCTGAGCTTGTCATCTGGAGCTCGCCACACACACGCTCCCTGTCTGCCAATGCAACCTGCACGCCACATGCAGGTAAACCTCGATTGTGGGCCTGCATGTTGGAGTAATGACCGCCGCAGGGGCATGCAGGGCCAGGCCACGGTGAGGCGCGTGCAACAACCGCGTGACTGACGGGACTGAGAAAGCTTCACCTTGGCATCGTCGAGCTCGGATGCCACAGCAGCCAGCCTTGCCTCTAGCTCAGCAGCGGAACGGTGCGAGGCCTGCTCTGCCCTTTCCACATGACCCTTCAGCCTGACCACCTCTTCCTCTTTTGCACCAGCATGCGCTTTTGCCTGAGCACCCGCATTTGTTCCCTTAGCTTCAAATGTCTCAGGGCTACCAAAACGCAAAAGGAACCATGTGTATCACAAGAATCTGTGGGTATCTGCTGCTTATTTTGGCTTCACAGTGACATGCCAACCTGATCAAGGGCAAGGATTGTCTCTGCAAGAGCTGCTTTTTTGCCACTGGAATTTGCACGCTCTGCCAGCAAGATGCTTTGTACTTTCTCTCTTTCATCTTGGGCAATCTGCAGGCTTGTCTCCAGCTCCAGAAGCCTCTCCTGCTTCTCCACGTCATCATCCTGGCAGCCATAATCAGGACTGCATGAGCAATATGTACTCTTCCATCACAAACATGGAGGTCATTGATAAAATTCGCAAGTGTTGACCTGAGCAAAGAAGCGCTTGATCATGCCTCTTAGGGGGGCCCCACTCACCGTTTTTCTTCTCTTCAGAAGCGTCAGCTCGGCCTCCTGCTGAGCAATTTGATCTGACATCATCTTCACATCCTCCTCCTTGCTTCTCAGGGCATCCTCAAGCTGAAGCAATTCAGCAACCTTCCCCTTGGCCTCTGCCAGTGCACTCTCCAGCTCACTAGCGCCTTGTGCCTTGAGCTGCAGGTCGAGCTCCAATTCCTTCTGCTGGGCTTGACTGGCCTGCAGCTGATTGTCTGCAAGAACAAATCGCGCCTTCTCTTCCTCCAGGCTTGTTGTGAGCTCTGCAAGCTGCTGTCTCAGCGTGGCAGCTTCAGCCTGCGCCTGTGTGTCACGTGCTTCCAGTCCTTCAAGCTGTCCCCGAAGCTCTGCCTCAAGCACAGCGCCTGACTGTGTTTGTTGCTCCGATGCTGAGTCTGAGGGCCCTTGCTGTTCCTCAGGTGCTCCCACCTGCTGGTCAGTGGTCGCCCCCATAGTTCCAGAGCTTGCTGTGCCCTTATCAGCTTCACCTTGTTGAGCCTCCGCCTGAGCAGCATGAGGTGCTGCAATCTCAGTGGCTGTGAAGGTAAACTGCTGCATCTGAGAATTACAGCACAAAGGCTAAGGACTCGAGCATATCCTAATTAGCTGACACAAAGCCAGTTCCCAAAAAGACAAATACCTGAGATGCAGTCTCCAAGAGAACCCTTGATACCCTTCCACATTGTGACACATAGCTCATTTGCCACATGCGGGGCACCTACCTCCTCCTGCAACTCTGCAACATGGTTGTCCCGAGAGTGCAAAGTCTCAACTTGCTCCTGCAAAAGAGCCATCTCTGCTTGGAGCTTCTCTGCCATTTTCATAGCAGAGTCTGCCTGCGCAGCCTTCTCGCGCAAAGTCTCCAGTTGCTCCTGCAGCACCAATCACAGATCGTCATGTTCTTACTTGACCTGGTCATTACATCAGTAGAAAGCAAGATACATTAAACACATGTAAGCAAAGAATCGCAAAGGTGACCGTGTTGCAACAAAGGGGAGCATAGGAACATGCCTCAGAGCACACGCTGCTGAGGGCGGCCACTTGCTGGCGCAGTGACTCCAGCTCCATCTCCTGCTGCACGTTCAGATCCTGCGCTCGTCGCAGCTCATGCGCCAGGTACTTGCCCTCCTCCGCGTGCCACTTGCGCTTGAGGCTGCTGAAGTGGAAGTCAGCCTCAGCCTTCTCAGCCGTGGCCATCCCTGCATCACCATGAGTATGCTCAACCGTTTGCAGCGCGCCATATGAAATGACCTGGCTCTGTCCGCAAGCCTGCAACCTGCAGCAGTCACGCACGCATGCAGAAAGTGACCAAAACAGATGGTGTTTAAAGTGGCAATGCAAGCCCGAACTCTGACCTTCCTTGTCCGCGGCAGACCTTGCATCTTCGCGGCTGCCTGCTGTGGAAGGCCGAGTGGCTCCTGTGCCATCCTGATCATAGGCCGAATTCTCAATGAGCGAGAATGCAGGGGATGCGCCTTCCTCTGCAGGCTCCTGGACAGAGTCACATTCCACCTTTGCCATTGTGCGGTGGCAGCTAAAGCCTCGACGCTCTTGTGTATGCATGCACAGCTGTGTAGCAGTACCCAGGTCAACACATGTCATTGAGAAAACCTACATGCCCTTGCTCTGCCGCTGCTGCCTGAGGCGTGACCCCATGGGCCTCCTCAAACACAAGAGGATGTTCCTCGGTGCCGCGAGGCGAGTTTTCATTGCTGCCCAGGTTCCGCCCAAGCGACCCTGCTTGGACAGCCTCCAACTCGCTCTCCAGCAGCTGCACGTGCGCCCCCAGCTGCGCATTCTCTGCTGACACGATCTCCACAGTCTGTCTGGCCTCATCAGCCTTGGCCTGCATAACAGCAGTGATTGCATGGGCCCGCAAGATCCTTGACAAGAGAAACGCATACCATGGGAGCCTCCAATGCTTGTAGCACAGTGACCGGGCATAGTCGGTGACATCAGGCCATACCTGTAAGCTTCGAATCTGATCCGTGAGCATTCTATTTGTCTGGTGCAGGGACTCTGTCTCTGCCCCAAGCTCTGCAATCGACTTGCCTAGCGGAGTTGGTGCACTGGTGCTCTGCAGAAGAAAAACATCACAGTGAGAAAGGTGCTACGCCTCCTCAGGCTCCGTACAGCGATGTTGGGTTCGTTGTTGATGTTGCACACCTGATGAGCATGCAACAGCTCAACTCACCTCTCTTTCTGCTGCCTTCAAGTCGTTCTCCAGTCTGGATATTTCCGCCTGCAAAAAGAGGCACCAAAAAATGCAAAAAGACTCAGAGCAGAGCAGCCAAAGTTGAGTTAAGAGGTGAGAGAACCAACAGCCACACACAGGGGGCATGAAACGAACCTTTGCAGAGGCTAGGTCAAGACTCATCAAACGTTCATGCTCAGTCCACCGCGACTGCAGCTCCACACGCTGAGCATTTGAGGTCGCCATTTGAGCGCTCAGCACGTGATTTGCCTCCGCCAATCGGGCGTTCTCCTTCTGCAGCGCATCCTGTGAGGAGACACTGCTCTATAAAGCAGAGAACAATGGATGCTGCAGCATACTTAGGTACTCAATTTTAGTGCCGCGTCCTGGCAAGAGAGCTCGGGATTCCTCACCAGCTGCATCCAAAGCTGACCCTGCGATCCTCCATCCTCACTGAGACTGCGTGTCTGCTTGGCGGAATGTGCTGCAACATCCCGCCCTTCCACAGCTTGGGAGTTGGCTCTGATCGGATCTCCTGCAGGGCTCCAGCCCGAGGCTGCAAGCCGCAGCTTCAGTTGCGCGACTTCGCTCTCCATCTCTGAGGATGACACCCTGGCTGCCTTGAGATTATCTCGGAGCATGCCCACTTTCGCCTGGAGAAGGCTGTTGGCCTGAAAGATACCAGTCCTCCAATAACCTGTGGCTATCTGTCACGCTGATGCTACACGTTGATCACAAGGAGAGGGTGGTAAGGTCAGCCTCACCTTTTGCAGTTGCTGGAAATTCTGCGAATCATTGATCTGACTTCTGGGCGCAGCTCCTTTTCCTCTGCTCTCGTCCTCTGAAGCAATCTGATGGCACCGCATGCAGCGTCGCTATTAATAATTGGAGCCAAGGTAGTATATTCACAGCAAGGAGACACGCATTGGCCAACATCACAGGCAATGTACACACTCACCAATTGCGCAGTAAGCCTCTGCAGCTCTTCCTTCAATATCACGTTTTCCTCCTCCAGATGCCTTTGCTGGCTCACATCTTGCTTGGTGAAAGAAGGAGGATTAGAGTCTGTATGAACCACCATTGAACCTTAAAATGCATTTAAAGGTGTGATTGAGGTCAGCCGGTCTCATATGACTGTACTCACAACACATCATTCCCTGATACGACTTACAGAGGAAAATGCTGGTCCCAGGACAAGAACGAGAGCGCGCCTCGTCCTGCAATGGCCTCGGATTGTGAGCCCTCCGCACTATGAAGTCTGCTCTGAATGCCATGTCGCGCTGTCTCGACGAACTTCCTCATCTCCTTTATACTTACTGGGCCCCTCACACGTCAAACTTTCTCCAGCAGTGTTCTGACATCGACCGCCTAATGTGATTTTTTGGAGAAGGAGTTTTTTCCTCTGCACCTCAGAAAGTTGCACGCCAAAATAGAGATTTTCAAGAGGAGCCTTTGAGACAAGTCTTGCTTCCAAGAAGGTCCCGATTCCACTCAGCTTTATGATGTTGGATTTTGCCCAAATTTGCCATGGCCAGCTAATAAATTATATAGAAAGCCATATATAAGCCATATATATATATGGGCGAAAAGCCTTTCCGCCATGCATGCGCCATAAGGAACATTAGCTTGCTTGGGCCGCCCTCTTCCCTAGATTCTTCAGAACAGAAAAGTTTATACACAGAAGCGCGGATTCTTATCCTAGAACCACTTGAATCTTTCCAGTAAGGTAGAGTCTGCTGCCTGAATCGCTCCCTCACACAGCACTGGAAGTAGGCTTTGTGTTGAAAGCGTCTTATGGGGACAATAGCATGATTCCCAAAATTTGCTTCTGTATTTTGGGAGAGAATCGTACCTTTGGTGCCTGATCGCAGCATCTGAAATGATATTTACAAATACTGGACCTTGGCCATCTACAGGCATCTTGAGAGGTTGCATTCTTGAAAGGCCTTCTTCTGGTGCAGGATGTCTCAGAGTCCGGATAGGGAGAGCCGTGAGAAGGACAGCCCCGAGAAGGAGGTCGAGGCAGGTGTGGAAAATGGCGAGGAGATCCCTGAGGATCGATCAGAAGACGCTGCAAAGGACGAGGTGAACGGGGCTCATGATGACATTGATGGGAAGTCCGACAAGGAGGTGGAGCGCTCTCCGTCCCCTCGTGCACGTTCAGCTTCGCCTGCTCGCGACATCTCTCCAGACAGCCGCTCTAGATCACCGGTGCCAGTCCTACCTTCCCAACTGTACTTAATTGATTTTAACACTGTCTGCAACATCGCAGCAGCTGAAAAAGAGACCGGCAAGTCTTTGGTGAGCCATAATGTGCCCGGCCCATGTACCATGCAGGTGCGTCGTGGCAGAAGCGATTCTCGTGAGAGAGCAAGAAGTGACTCGAGGGAGGTTCGGCGCAAGCGATCCAGGTGAGCCTCAAGCGCTTCGTTCGTGCATGCACCAGCTTGAAGGACCTCACTCTGGTGTGATGATTTTGCCCTGCAGAGGGCGAGCATCACACGGCAGCTACAAGTTTCTTACGGGGCGGCCCAGTGAACAGCTCTAATGTGGTGAAACAGGAGCGATTCAAGGGACAATCGACGCGTCAGACACTCCCGCTCAAGGTATTTCACTGGGGCAAGATGCTGATTGCAGATCATGAGTCATGCAGTCACTGGAGGGGTGCCATTTTCTTCCACTTCTCCTGTCGGTTGAGTGCTTTCTCCGTCATGCAGGAGCCGTGACCGTGACATCAGGCGCAGGAGCCGCTCAAGGTGATTTCTTGCCTCTATTCCAGCACTTCTAAAGTGGCAGTGGTTGCCGACCTAGAGCTATGCATCAGCCAGAAAACTGCTTCCATTCTACATGGACACTCTTGACAAAACTTGGCACATGGCAGGGATCGCTACCGATCCCGGCGCAGCCCGAGCCCCCGACGGGACCGGTACCGCAGCAGCCGCTACTCGCCAGAGCGCCGTCGCCGCTCTCCTATTGCGCCTTACTACAACCGGCCCCGCCGCACGCCCCCGCGCCACGGCACCACACTCTTTGTAGCCGGTCTCAATTTTGTCACCAGCGAGCGGGCACGCCCCCATCTTGAGCCTGCCTTTCTTGGCATGTGCAGCCTGACATGAGAGATGGGCGTGGGTCACGCTCCTGATAATTGAGGGCAGTTTCTGAAGGATGCGTGGGAATGAATGCAGGAGGTGGAGTCAAAATTTGAGAAGTTTGGCCCTGTCAGGGAGGCACGCATCGTGCGCAATCCTGTCAACGGCGAGTCCAGGGGCTTTGGCTTTGTTGCTATGAAGTACGAGGAGGACGTCGATGCGGTAAGTTCGGAGTTGTGCCAGTGTTGATCGCTTGACAGTGTCTGCTAGGTAGTGTGTCAAGTTGACACACTACCTAGCAGTGCAAAAATTATTCTTGTACTGGAGCGGCTGCTCAGGGGTTTTCTTTGTTACATGCAGGCAATCCGTGCTCTTGATGGAGCAGAATGGCAGGGGCGGCGCTTAGGCGTTGAGCGAGCAAGAAATGTGAAGTGAATGGCGGACGCAGAAATAGGCCTGGGGCCGGGCACCATTTTGAGGATACGATGCAATGTCTGGCATGCAGGTCATCTTGCACTTCTCTCATTCAGGGACACCCTGTGTGGGAGCTCAATGTATAGAGAGCACATTGCCATGGCAAAGAAGTGAAGACATTTGCTGTGCTCCCTGGCAGGGCCTGTTCCCCGGGCCGAGTCTGGCAGAGATCGCGTTCGTTGTCATTGTGCGCTGTTCCCCTTCACCTGGGCCTTCTTTTGGGGTACCTGTTCCTGTACCTGGGCCTCCTTTTGGCTGTTCCAGGGCCGCGTGCCTGCCTCCGGGCCTGTTACTGTACTCCCACTTAATGGGTCCTGGTCCTCAGCCTGTACCCAACACGTGATCCCTTGCCTCGCCCATTGTCAAGTCTTACGCAAAACAAGGTATGCGCACTTCTCACACCAGCCAGGTGCTGCTATCACCCGTGAGCTGTTAGCATCTCACAACGTGTGTCTTGTTGCCTGCAAGCTAAAAGACATTTGCCTTTGTGCAATCAGATAGGGCGTTGGAAAGACCTCATCAAATGTTGATATCAGAATCTGCTTTGGACACCAATGGCACTATTCTAAGAGGACTTTGGGATGTTGTGTGGAATGCACATTTCTGGAGGTGGTTGATTGCATCTCCTGGTTGTAAGCTTATGGTGACGGATGGTGAGCTGTGATGAAAAGACCTTTTCTGCAGTCACTGGGGCACAGCCATTGAATTGCATGATCGACACTCTAGAAGTTTCGCATGATCTCAAAGAACATCAATTTTTTTATAACTCAATACAACATGAATCATGCCCGACATGGCCCATACGTGATCAGTACAGGACTTTTTTTCAGAACACAGCTGTGGGCGGAATTCGGTTCCTGCTTGGTGGCAGCAGTGCTTTTTTTAAAATGTTCAAATTGTGAGCTGTAGCAGGCATGGAGGATGCAGACGCGTCCGTACGTCTCAGAGTCGACTCTGAGGCATGCTAGCGCTATATGACGAAGCAAATAAGTAGATCAGGTTGACCATCTGCCTATGCCTTGTGGGGTCTGATAGGTTATCACATCAATTCTTCTCTTGAGGGTAGCCCCAAATCTGGCCACGAATAACAGGAAGCGAACGAAGAAAGAAAGGACAGGGGAAAAAATACAAAGGCAGCTACGTGACAGCTCTCCTTGGACGAATGCACATGTCCTCTTGCGTTTCAAAGCTTCGTTCTCCGATGAGAGATAAGGACGTGGGAACAAGCGTTTGCTCATTCTCTTGAAAAAGAATTACTGCTGTGCATCCCTTAAGCCGTCTCGGCTTCAGATGTTGGGCAGATCGAAAAGACACACTTAACACTGGTCTTTCTCGAACATGGACATCCGTGAGGCGAGACCGAATGATCGTCTTCATGATTTTGACGACCATATCGTGAGTTTCTTTTCAAGAGCTGCATAGTATACCCCTGAGTGGCAGCATGATCTGACTTTCTTTTACGTTCCCCAGGTTTCTGGAGATCGTGGAGCTTTCCATTTCCGCTTCAATCTCGAGAACGACGGCTCTTGTAGATTGCAGGTTGGTCTCGATCACCAGCACGTAAACTGTGCAATAGTACTATTCTGCTGCTACAGGGCTTTGATGACTTTCATGCTTCTCGATCTGCAATTTACTTTAATTGTGCTGCAGTCCCAGAATCTTGAAGATCACAGGAGCATCACCCGTGAGGGGAGCAGTGTGCAGCGTGCACAGAGTCAGCGGTGCCCTCAGCCGAGCAGTAGCGCAAAATGTAGCTCTGGACGCAAGCCGTCTGCAAGATCTGTTGGATCAGGTCCTGCTCAGAATTTTGCCAGTGTGCCCCCTCTGGCAATTGCCCTCCTGGTCTGCGGCACCCGTGGAGACGTCCAGGTACGGAGCAGTCTTTCTGAACCATATGTCCTGTCAAGCATCGCTACTTCCACAAATTGATAGATCAAGTGGTTCAATGACGCATTGTTGTGTTCTCCGCAGCCATTCCTGGCTCTCGGGTTGCAGCTCAAGCAGTTTGGGCATCGGGTGCGGCTTGCATCCCATGCCATTTTCAAGGAGCTTGTGGAGGACCACGGCCTCGAGTTCTATCCTTTGGGCGGTGACCCCCAGCAGCTGTCTGCCTACATGGTGAGTCCCCTGCATGTCTGAATAGATGCGCTTGGTTGCTGTTCGCTGCGGAGTCAGCCCCTTGTGCTCTATGCAAATGGCGTATTGTCTGCGCAGGTCGAGAACAGGGGCATCATCCCGTCTCCTTCGGGCTACCTTGGCATCATTAATCAGCGGAAGCAATTGAAGGATGTGATCTGGAGCTGCTGGCCCGCTGTCTCTGCACCATCGCCCCATACGCCGGACATAGAGTTTAGGGTGAGGCCCACTCTTCATCCGTTGCGCCATCCAGGCAGCATGTGCCCTTGTTTTATTCAATCGCATACAACATTCTTGAGCTTTGTTGCAGGCAGAGGCCATCATCGCCAATCCGGTGTGCTATGGGCACATACACTGTGCGGAAAAGCTGCAGGTGCCCCTGCATCTGTTCTTCACGATGCCTTGGACTCCCACTGCAGCATTCCCACATCCGATGGTGAGTTTGATTTTCTGCCAGTCCTGACCTCCCCTAGTGTGGCAACTCAAGGTGATCGCTGATGCTGACTTGATGCATACACCACACGTGCCCCCCTCATGTTTTCAATTTTGATTTCTCCGTTCCTTTCTCTACAGGCACGCGTCTTCTACGCATACAAATTGCCAAATGGGCTGACGCGGCTCTCTGGAAAGGCAGCATATTATGCAAACACGGCAGACGCATACAGAGACCTCTACCGCCAGGGCAGCGGGATAGTGTGGCCCATGGGGAGGAAAATGCTGAGCTGGGTGTTCAAGGCTGAAGCCTTTGCAGCGGGGACGGTGCTCCGCCAGATCGAGATGGCCAACCTCCTCTCATACCACGCAGTGGAGGACATCATGTCGACAGGAATGGTGCGCTTCAAGCATTTCCAGCACTCCCTGCATGGATTGATAAAGGCGGGTTTAATGCTTTCGAAGTACCAGCCATATTGCACAACAGGACACACTAACAGACGCTCACCCGTGATATGTGACAGGCTGATCTGCTGGGGCAATTTCGGTCAGAAGTGCTGGGCCTGCCGAGTGCGTACCACAACGATGACCTGCACAGAGTGCCGTTCTGCTATTGCTTCAGTCCCACGCTGGTGCCGCGGCCGAGCGACTGGCCACAGGACCTCATTGACATTGCGGGATTTTTTGATTTGGGGGAGTCAAGGAGCAACTATAAGCCACCTGAGGGGCTTGTCGCATTCCTGGCAGACAAAGACAAGCCAGTATACTTTGGTTTCGGCTCTCTGGTCGTCGATAAGCCAGAGGTGCGCAAAAGATGCATTGCAGCTCCTGTTGATGGTAAATTCCTGGTAAAAGCTGGCGTCTGGGCTTTTTTACTCTGTAAAGTCACCTAAGCCGGCAAGTTTTGATCGACTGTTGCTTTGCAGGAGCTGACCCAGAAGATCCTAAAGGCACTGGCGCAGACTGGGCAGCGGGGCATCATCTCAAAGGGCTGGGGCAAACTGGGCGTTCTGGCAAATGAACCCATCCCACCGCATGTGATGGTCATTGATGCAGTGCCGCATGACTACCTGTTCCCACGCTGCGCAGCAGTTGTGCACCATGGTGAGCACCGCGATCTTGTGCGTTAGCTCCACACAAAGATATCTTGCCCAATAGGCATAATGCAATCGATTGGGAACAACCTAATAAGCGTAAGGCGCTCTCATTTTTGCTTTGTGCAAATGCACAGCCCCTGAGATAGTGGCACTGGTGTAGGCGGAGCGGGGACTACAGCAGCCGGCCTGCTTGAGGGATGCCCCACAACGGTTGTTCCCTTTTTTGGGGACCAGCCATTCTGGGGAGAGGCCTGCAGGCGTGCAGGAGTGGGACCAAAGCCCATCCCAGTTGACAGCCTCAGCCGCCACAAGCTTGTGCAGGCTCTCAAATTTATGGCGCGCCCAGAAGTGAGGCTCTCCCCACAAAGCTGTCTTTCATAAGTGGTTACATCATAAAGCTGGTTGCAACGCAAGAACTAATAGATGTCCTTCTTGCAGTTGGAGCGCTGTATCCAAGCGCTGTGTTTGTGATCGTACAGGTGAAGAGGAGAGCGGTCAGGCTTGCAGTGAAGATCAAGAAGGAAAACGGCGTTGCCAATGGTGTTGCATCGTTTCACAGGTAATGTCCAATCTACTGAGGATGGCTTGCAGCCAAAGCCATACAATTATGCTGAAAATCAATGTGACCGAGGATGTTCACTGCTTGCTGCTCACCAAGCCATGTGTGGCAGGCATCTGCCGGAGGATTACTTGATGGAGATGCGCAAGCGGAGGGCAGGCATCCCCACGCTGGAGCCGAGGGCGCAGCTACCAGTGCTGCTAGCGCCGCCGCCCGTGAGCGCGCGCACTGACAGCGGCCGGCTGCCTCGCCTGTGCCTGCCCCTCCCTGCCCTACCCACTTTGGGCCGTGGGTCCGTGGCATTCCTGCGCCCCCGCTCCTGGTGGACCTCCAGCAAGAGGCCTCTGGTGGCCGCAGTTTCTTCTGAGGCACAGCACAGCAGCAATGAAGAGCTTGTGGTGCCGTTGCCAGAAGCAGCCAGCACAGAGCAGGCGAGCGCGGGAGTCAAACCCTCCAGTGTGGCTGTTGCAGGCGCGACTGCAGCAGTACTACAGGGCAGCAGTGGAGTGGCCTCCCTCCACGAGCCCCACATGATTCGCTCCCTTCCGTCTCCCTTTCAGACTAGAAGTCAAAGTGGGTTTTCAGAGGATGGCATCGCTTCCTTGAAAGATTGATTTGCCTTTATTTGGCCTCTGGGTGTGAAGATTTTGTGCCTGTCTCTGCTGTCTATCTCTAATTCTCCAAAAGGGAGGATGTATTGTGGCTAGCCCCTTTGTGGGCGCATAGTTGTCTGTCAACATCATCGCCGCACCATGTTATCGCGCTGAAAGGAGTGCTGATTGCGGGAGGCATTATGTTCCTTATCCGACCATGTCGTATTCACGCTTTCAGTCCAATTGAGCAGTGCCAGATGTGGAGTGTCATGCAACTTTGTGTTCATGCATGGTTAGTCAGAGCCAGATGGTGTGTTTGTTGAGGGCTGTTTTTTTGTTGGGTAACAACAGCGGAATGGTGCTTTGCAGCAGGGGGAATAACTTGCTTCCTGCAATGCCTAGCAATTGCAAGGCTGCGTGCAATGTCCAACACTGAGGTGAAACGTCTGTTTTGAGATGATTCAAGGGCGCAGCTTTCCCAGGGTTTCATTCAGAATCAGAGTCTAGACAGATCTGGACTTCACAGGAAAGAACAGGAATGCCACTAGAGGAAGTTAGGCCACTACATCAGAGATCTATTTTAGGATGCAATTGGGTAGAATTTCTCCAGGAGTTGCTGGTAAGTGTCAACCAAGCTGATCATTACAATTGGCGGGGCCTTTAGGGTGTGTTTGTATGTGGTATGCACGTGATCAGTCCTTCTAATTCACTCTACTGATGACATGGTCTCTTGGCACATGCTCTCCGAAGTTGTAGATAGCAATGGAATGATCTCCTCAACACAATAACACTGTTGATGGCATCTTACCCGTCGACAGGTCCTGGTGTCAGGCCGTTCATTTATGCAGTGTGAAAGTTTCACGTCACCACTGCCTGATTCACTTGAGCTTCATCTATGACACTACCCATGACCATAGAGAGCATGCTGCCTGCGCATGCTGGCACTACTGTATAAACCAGGACTTCCGCATATTTAACAAAGTTCTGGGTGAGCACCAGCAGATACCACTGCAGGTGATGGCATACTCTGACAAACAACAGCAGTGTTGTATTAGCCTGAATTGGCATGAGGGACTCAGGATGAGTAATTCAGACATCCCCCCAGTTTCAACAAGCACAGCAGCAGAGATGTGGTTTCAGCATCTGGGAATTTGTGGCCGCTGCAAAGAGCACAGCACCCACAAGTTTGCGCAAGGGAGGAAGAGGAGGTTCTTCTCCCTCTTGCGAGCTCTGATTGCGCTGACGCAAGATTCACAACGAAAGTGGCACATGCCTATCACTGGCGCACGAAGTGCCAGCCTCACTCTTACTGCTACAACCCTTTGTCCTCCATTCTCTAAAAAGAACAGAGTGAAATAATCTGCAGCGGTGAGAGTAGCAATAGGACAGAAAGCGATTGCTGCATGTGGCTTGAGGAAGGAACACAGCCATCTCCTCGCTGAGCAATCACGTGGAACCCGTTCCCAACCCTCAAAGTAGCACAGGCATGCACAGTTCCACTCATGTCATTAGCAGATCCCGTCCGCAGTCTGAAGAGAGACAGTACGTCTATGCATCCATGAGGTCATCGATGTCATCGTAATCTTCAGAGCCAAATCCTCCATCAAAGCTATCGTCGTCAAGCGGTAACCTGCGCCAGTCCATGTGGAAGGGTCATAAGTCGCACAACCATTCTTGACATTCCTCAGTTGCCAGTCGCAATTATTTTGTGGTAAAAGCCCCCAAATTGTGTTCAGCATTGGGAAAGTGCACTTGGGGCGTACATTGCATGCTTGATGACCTCAATCATCTCATCTAATGGCTGTGACACGAAGTAGTCTGCCTCTTGCATAGCAAGGCATTCTTCATTGACCTGGATCAGGGATGCAGGCAGCCCTTTGCGAAACCTGCAGAACACAGCCCGTCCTCAGAGATGCCCTTTGCTTCGATTTCTAACAAAAGAGCTCACAGAAATGCCAGAAGCACACTTCTGATTGCACTCATCTTTGAGCATTGAGGCCCATGCCTGAAATAAAAAATGCGGTTCAGGGAGACTGAATGTGGAACATAACCATGATCTTGTCAATAGCGAAAGGACAACAGGTGCATACCAGGGGTGCATCTGCATGTCCTGTAAGCTGTAGCGCTTGACAGGGTCCTCCACCAGCACATGCTGCAGCAAGTCCAGCGCTTCCGGTGAGGCGGATGCATGCGATGGTAGCCTGTACTCCACCTGTGCAAAGATGATGACAGCAGGCATCTTTTAGTCACACCAGCCGTCACGCGCCACTTTGGTCTCTTATAAAGTCGCAAGCACAGTAGAAGGTGCATGCTTGTGCTTAGAGGAAAGACACAGGAGCAGAAGAGGTGCACCTGGACAATGCGGTGCAGCGTCCTCTTCACACTTCCTTCTTCCTGGTCGCTGGGTCTCTCGAAGGGGTGCTCCCCAAACAAGAGCTGGTAAAGGATGACTCCCACGCTCCAGCAGTCAGCCTTCCTCGTGTCCACATCCTTCTTATTGAGCAGCACCTCTGGGGCCACGTAGCCAAAGCTACCAATGCGAGACTTGGGTAGTGTGTCCAACGTGCACTTCCTGCAGATAGTGCGCACACCTTTCAGGGCAACGGGGACCATAGCAAAGGCAGTACTTCCTTCCCTTGCTTGGCTTGATCGCTGAGCCAGGTGGGTGCGCAGCTTACCAGTAGCCGACATCCGTCATCTTGACCTTTGGCGGTGTGCTTTTGTCGAGCATCACGTTTTCGATCTTCAGGCCATGATTGCCAACGCCCTTCGTTTCTAGATATATCAAGGCAACGACTATCTGCTGAAACAGGTACCTTGCATCCACCTCCTGCGCAAATCACCAGAGGGGCATCATGATTCTCGCCATAGTTAATTAGGTAGCCATTCAAACAGCGTCGGCTGCATTGCTGGGCTTCCTGGCTTCCACGGGGACTACCTGCAGAGGGCTGCTGTCCCGCACATAATCTTGCAAATTTCCACCAGCAGCGTGCTCCACCACGATTCCCAGAGCTGTCTCTGTCAGCATCACTTTCCGAAACAGCATGATGTTCGGGTGGTACAAATTTCTATGCTGCACTACTTCTTGAAGGACAATGTCACTGATGTTGCTGGGACCCTGCAGCACAACACCCTCATCTGCTGAGCGGATGTCAATCAAACAATTCTGATTCAACATGCGTTAGATAACCTCATGAATCTTGACCGACAATATAATGCACCACGTTTGGGCCGAAGCATACACACACAAAGCAACGGCCCTCAAGATCGGCCAGCATGCAGTACTCACCCTCTTCAAGTACTTGACGGCCACGATTGCGCCAGTTGCAACGTCTTGGCAGACATTGATGTGCCCAAACGCTCCAGCCTCTTCCTCGTGTAGGAGCTGATAGCTGTCGGAAGTACTCGTGGTCTCCTGATAGAACGTCATGTCTATCCACCACCCACAAATCCCCGCACACAGCTGAACCGCTGATGTCGCAAGAAGAAGGCGTGCCGATCTTCCTTTCACGCAGAGAAAGAATTGTATTCTGGAACCATCATTCCAATCGAAGTTCAGTCGGCACGCCGTCGTTCGACCGGGCAATTTTAATACACCCGAGTCACACCCTATTATGAGTTCAGCAATTGAACGGAACAGCAAGGCAGTCTGCCGTGCTTGTAGCTGCACATCTGCAGCCGAATGCACGTACAGCAAGCAGTCCTGTTCAATGAGCTCAATCACTGCATGCAATCATATACTGTTGCAGCGGCCCAAAGGCAGGCCTGGTCCCACATCGCCTTCGCTGACATTTCAGGCTTCCGTGTTTCGGGGGAAAATAATCCATTCTTTCAAAGGGGACAGCAGAACATCGCGCATCGGCACCACACGCTGCTTGAGCAGGTCCTCTGTCATCACCTCAGCAGCTGCAGCAAACGTACTGACATCTGGGGATGATCTGTGGCCTCAAGAGCCCAGAGAGAGGGTCACGCCACCAAAACTGCCTCCAACACCGGCTTCCTCGAAACTTCTGGATGTGCTTCCATATCTAGTCAAGCTTGCAGTGTCTGATCGGTAAGGCTTTACTTGGTGTCAACGAACATGTCGGACGGCCTACAGGTGTCGGGATGAGTCGGTGCTGCATCTCTGGCTTTTTATTGAGCAATTGTTGCAGGCAGTTGTGGTGGAGGCTGGGAGCTTCTGTAGCCCTCATGCTGCTGTCCAAGAGCTCAGGTGATCCAAGAATTTCCATCTGTAAGTGGTGTTATTGGAACCTTGGCCTCATTCCTATTGTTGCCCAAATTCGCACATGGCATGAGGTGACCCAATCTGCTCCCATCTGTGTTGCACAGGGCTCATGGCTCCCATTTTCCTGAAGAATGCGGTGGACGCTCTTGGAAGCGTGGTCAATGAGAGTGCAGTCACAAGGACAGTGCATGCGTTGCTGTTGTCTGGAGCGTGCCGAATTCTGTGCAGTCTGACCAAGGAGATGCAGGGACCCTGCTTCACACCCATAGCACAGGTGATCACCGGCCATGCAATATTGGTGCACAGTCTTGTTGCAAGAGCGTTAAGATCATTGGCAACTTGCTTTGGCAGGCAGAGAAGCCTGGCTTTGAATATCTGATGCTGAGCGGCCGAAAGGGGTGCAGGCTGCAGGGCGACGAGTTGCGTATCACACATTCTCACATGTGCTCGATCTAGACATCAACTTCCATTTGGAGAGGCGAACGGGAGCGCTGTCTCGGATCTTGGAGAGAGGTAGTCTCTTGCTAGCTTAGCACTGGGTTTCAGCAGCGTGAGTCACAAGTGTCGAACTCACTGTCGCGCTTCTCGTTCCATGGGACTGACAGAAGAATTCATGACAGAGTTTATTGAGACGGGACTGGCACGTAGGCACCCGGAGTGTGTCAATGGTGTTCAGAGCGGTGGTCTTCACGTTCTTGCCAACAGCGATCGAATTGGTGCTGGTGTGCGGGCTACTGGCTCGGACATTTACGCCCATTGTGTCTGCTTTGGTGGTGGGCACCTTTGCGGCATATGTTGGATGGACAGCTGCGCTGACCAGAGCTGCAGCAGAGGTGAGGCGCACACTGCAGCCAATTAGGGGAGGGCCTCACCTGGTGTGCACCTGGTGAGGGCACTGAGGTACCCAAATGACCTGATGGACCTGCAATGGGGAACATCTGAACGATGATGGCAAGAGATAGAAGGTCAAAGGAATCGGTTTTGACTATGCTGTGCACTGTCTGTCTTGCGTATAAATGGAGTGGAAAACTTGTTGCTGCAGGCGCGTAAGCAAGTAAACAAGTTGGACAATTTGACCACGTCCAAGGCGATCGATGCGCTGCTAAATTATGAGACCGTCAAACTCTTCAACAATGAACAGCTGGAGGTACCCTTCTCACGTGGCCTCCAATATATGTGCAGCAGACTTCCGAGCGCGTATGCTGTTGACATTGGGGTCTCTTTCGATGCTAAAGCTACCTAAAAATAACAGCAAGATTGGACCGAGATCATATTCTGGATGCTTTCAGGTTGACGAGTATGACCGTTACCTTGTGGGATACCAGCAAGCGTCTGTGGCCACTGAAACCATAGCGGCAGTGCTGAACGGGGGCCAAGGGTTTGTGTTGGCGGCGGGCCTGACTGCTGTGCTTGCAAGCGCCACTCTGTCCACAGCTGTGGGGTCCTTCACCGGCGGAGACCTGGTGATGGCACAGGGCTTGCTGCTGCAGCTGTGGGGGCCACTCCAGTTCCTGGGCTGGTTCTACCGCGAGCTGCGCCAGTCCCTGGTGAGTTGCAAAGACCTTACGCAGCACAAGAAATTATGGTTGCCCCGTGAGGTTACAGGGGGGCTGAGTGAGAGCCTCTGAGCCCCTGGCCAGAGTAAATCAGGAGATTGACAGTTTACTAGTGCGAGCCATCTGTTGCTTAGCTGTGCCATGGGCTTGCAGGTGGACATGGAGGCCTTCTTCAAGATCCTGGCCACGCAGCCAAACCTGCCTGATGGCAGCCGCCAGTTGCCGCAGCGGCGCTTTGCAGCGCATGTTCAGGATGCTGCTGCATCCCACTCCAACGGCCACGTAAATGGCAATGGTGACGCCCAGGGGTGGGTTGCAGAACGCCTTCAGCTTTTGTTGCATTTGCTCTGTATTTTGGAAATATGCAAAGAGTGTCCAAGCCTGAAAGGAGCAATCTTATGCTGTGGCAGGGCTACTGTGTTAGCTGAGAGCAGGGGCCCAGGTGAAGCCAGCACTTCAGGACAAGACCAGGGCGTGGCTGTGGAGCTTGACAATGTCGTCTTTGGGTTTGCATCCAATGCTGACCTTCTAAAATTTAGGGCAAAACTTTTGCCCTAGACTTTCCTTTTTGAAGCCTTCAACAGTTGCCGCAAAAGCCAATTTATTGATTAAGATTTTCAGTTTTTTTGCAAAAAGAAATTGCTATGGTCCCAATTCACTGAGTTTGGACTGGGATCACAGGTACCGGATGGGCAGGCCTGTGCTGAAAGGAGTAAGCTTACGGGTGGAGCCGGGGGAGAGCTGTGCCATTGTTGGTTCAAGCGGCAGTGGAAAATCCACACTGCTCAGACTACTTGTCCGCTTGTATGATGCGCAGGTAGCTTGTCGTTCTCAGTTTTTATGTGTTTGTCTCTGCTGATATGATATCAGACCTCAAGGTTGTCGACCCTCAAAATTGTGCGAGACACTGCTTGTGCTGGTCTCAAGACATGTGCCTCCTGATGCCCTTGCAGAGCGGGAGCGTGCAGTTGGATGGAATTGATGTCAGGGAGCTGCAGCAGAGCAGCCTGAGAGGGGCGGTTGCGGTGGTGCCCCAGGACACAGTGCTCTTTGCTGACACAATCCTGCGCAACATCAGATATGGGCGCCCAGATGCCACCTTTCAGGAGATCGAGCGCGCTGCTGGTAGGTTTCCCATACAGTCCTGGTTTGCACTGCTGTCCCAAACAATGCCATTGTTATCTTGCTGAAGGTGTGTACAAGAGCACAGCATGCCCACCTGATCTGCCTGCAGAAGCTTCCGAATCAAGTGTGCACAATGGCCTGAACTCTAGTGTTCCGGGAGCAGAGATGGCGCAGCTGAAGAGGGTGATAGATGGCATGCCTGATGGCTATAATACCATTGTTGGCGAGCGCGGCCTGAAGCTGAGTGGGGGAGAGAAGCAGAGGGTGGCCATTGCGAGGGCATTCCTGCGTGGACCGCGGCTGCTGATCTGCGATGAGGCCACATCAGCCCTTGACACCGCAACTGAGCGCAGCATCATGGCCTCCCTCGAGGTGCGCAGTCTGGTGGCTCGCCACCACAACACTGCTTGCTGTCACCAGAGGAGAATAGATCTGTGACTTGGAATGCAGTGATGCCATTGATGACCGTGAAACGGGCTGTCAGAAATAATCAGCAGGGCGGAGCTGAACATGTCGCGAGTGGCCTTCAGGAATTGGCAGTTGGGCGCACGTCTGTGTTTGTGGCGCACCGGCTGTCGACAGTGCAGCGCTGCGACAAGATCGTTGTGATGGCAGACGGGCAGGTCGTGGAGCAGGGGACACACGAGGAGCTGATGAGAGCTGGCCAGGTGTATTTTGACATGTGGCAGGCTCAAGCTGCCGCAGAAGAGTTCCATGAGCAATGTGTTCCAGAGCCATTGGAGGCTGTTCCCCTGGATGTGTGATCGATTTCAAGGAAGCTACATCGCAGTGGGCCTTTACTGTGGACTAGATATTCAGATTTTTTTGTGTGGAAGATTACATGTTTGCAAAGTCTTTGCAAACTCTGGGAGTAGGATAGCATTCTTCCTTAAATCTGAAATATTAGACTCGCTGCAATGGATGTACTATTATTGCAGGTCACATACAGATATCTAGTTTTGAAGTGGGTCATTTATGGCGTGAAGGAGAGAGTGTGCATGACGTTATCCTCAATATGTATTGACACATGGAATCCAAGCACTTCTGGATGCATTACATTGCCGCCATTGAGTCAACCATGATGTTTACACAACAGCATGAAAGTGCGACTATGTCCCCACATCACCATCAGTAGGCCTAGGAGTGGACCATGACTCAATGTCTGTAAGGCAACCCAGTACATGCTGTATCGCCCACTGCCCAAAAGCCTGCAGGCTGCTAGTCATTGTCACCGCCTCACAATCTCACACCCGGCGGCCATATGCCAGCACCCTGTGTAGCATGAGGTCTTGGGTGGACAGATTATTTAAGGCTCTGCGCCTGCATGCGAGTCCCCATCAAGCTACTGCTACACCCAGTCATTGGGCGGATGCCTTGCGCATCTGTTGAAGCAGCCAGAAAGAATTGAGCAGCTTGTTCCATGGAGTGTACTTCAATCAATTCTCCCTGACTCGGAAATATGGAACAAGCACAGGCATCGCAATCAAGCCCTCAAGCCTGTCTGCAGAAATTCTCTGCTCATGAAGCATGAGAGCGGGGCACAGGCGACACAGACTGGCTAGGTCGACACCAACATCAAACAATAGTATCAAAAGGTGTAAAAAGGCAGGTCTGCGCTTGTGCAGATCGAGCTGCCACCACATGTGTCCATGCTCATCGGATCCCTACCAGCCCTGCTAAGCAGATGCGTGCATGGCGCCCTAGACCGTGGCAAGTAATAAACCAAAGAAAACGCACATGCACGCTCAAGTGCGCAAGAACATCAAAGGCACTCTGACAGGGGTGGGCAGAAAACAGAGCACAGAGCAGACCAGAAAACACACACACATACACGGACGAGAAACTCACGCGTGCGAGCACGCACACACACACCCTATGCTCCCTGCTAGACCAACCGGCCCCACCAGACAGAATACACTGGTTGGGGCATGCTTGGTCCAGGGTTCTTCCAAGAGGGCGCCCAGAAAGCGCCCTGTGCGTGTGTGCATTGGGTTGCCTGCAAATCGCCGGCCCAGCGCCCGCTGCCCAAGTTTAAAGGTGGGCAATTTAGACAGTTTTGGCTGGGCGTGAACAATTCCCCTGTGCATGTCTATCAGATCTATTCCAAGCCACAATACGCCCCTTGTTTGCCCATTGCCCCATCGCTCTCTTGACTGAGCGGAAGCACTCAGCGCCCAATGCCCATGTTTGTGGACAGAGCATCGGGTCAGAAAAGAGCTATCTGTGCCTCAGCATATTCCCTCATGTGCGTTCCACACCCAATATAAGTCATATCTTCAGTGGGACGACCCTCCTAATGAAGTGCTTGGACTGCCGAGAACAGCGCCAAACGTGCGCCAAATGATAAGGCAGGTCTACACACACTGCTGCATGCAGGGGCTCCTCACAAGGAGCCAAATTTCCTTTCTTGGTGGCCCTCTCAAGGCCACAATGCCGTGTGATGGTGGCATGTGGAGAAGTCTGACGCTTCTCCTAGATTCTGGCACACTGCATCAGCAGGTGCCAGGCCGCTTGATGCGGCTTAGTCCCATGCGCTTTGGTAGCCGGCGCCGCCGCTCTGAACGCCGTACGCGCCAGCCGCACCGTAGCTGGGAGCATGGCTGTAGCCAGCGCCGCCATCTGTTCACCAGAAGGAGATCATGTCATGCTCCAGCTTATGAAGACTTCAAACAAGCGAAGGCATCACAATAGCCCCCAGATGATGACGAGTGACTGACAGCAAGGAATCAAGCTAGTCACAAGGTCATGAGCCAGGCAAAGACAGGTGAGGGAATGAAAGACTCACAAGCAGCGCCATATGCAGCTGGTGCGGCGCCGTAGCCGCCGCCGCCACCGTAGCTGCCGCCGCCCCCGTAGCTGCCGCCGCCACCCCCGTAGCTGGCTCCGCGGTCCTGGCGGTAGTCGCGGCCTCCAAAGCGGTTGTTGCCGCTGCGGCCGCCACCACGCGAACTCTTCTGGCCGTAAGGGGCCGAGCGCGCCGAAATGTTTTGCAGCCAGCCTGGCACCTCCTGGTTCGTCTCCTATACAAACACAACAGGCATCCTCATTTGCTGCACACATTTTCTAACCTGCAGACAGTCAGCCAGTGCTGCCACAGCAGAAGAGAAGCATGAGGCTAGCAGTGGGAGGCAACGGACCTGCAGCAGCTCTGCAAGGCCCTTGGCCAGGCCAGCGTCCTTGTCAGTGAAGAAGGCAGTGGCGAGGCCCTTCTTGCCGGCACGCCCTGTGCGACCGATGCGGTGCACGTAATCGTCCACATCGGTGGGCAGGTCGAAGTTGATGACGTGGGTCACGTGGGGGATATCCAGCCCACGAGCGGCCACGTCAGTCGCCACCAGGATTGGCGTGCGGCCCGACCTGAAGCTGCGCAGGGCCTGCGCACATAGGGGCAGGCCAGCTTAGGACCAGACTGATGGCAGGCAGAGGCATGATGCAGTACCATCATAAGAGGAGTGGAAATATGGATGACAAACAATCCATGAGCAGTCGATGCGTGACACTTGAGACAGAGGTGGCTCACCGCCTCGCGCTCCTGCTGGGAGCGGTCGCCGTGGATAGATGTGGCAGGGAAGTTGTTGCCGGCTAGAAAGTCCTCCAGGGCGTCCGCTCCGCGCTTGGTCTCCACAAAGACCAGCGTCAGGCCCTGTGCCCAGAAAATGTCGACTTGAGCACGCTGTCAATTGGCATGGAAAATTAACTGCCAATGGCTATTACTTTGAAGTGCTCAGTGGTGCACTGCACGGGGTTTAGGCAAATCGGAAACTGTGTCGCTCGGAAAGCAGAGGTCGGGGGGCCGCGCACCTCGACGGTGTTGATGAGGTCGAGGAGGACCTGGCGCTTGTCGCCGGGGGACACATACTCGATGTGCTGCACGATGAGCTCGGTGGAGGAGCCCACGCGGCCCACGGCCAGGAAGATGTAGTTGTGCAGGAAGTCAGCGGCCAGGCGCTGAATCTCCTTGGGAAAGGTGGCGCTGAACAGCAGCGTCTGGCGCTGCCCGGTGCGCGGCATGTCCTCCTGCTCCACGATGCGCCGGATCTGCGGCTCGAAACCCATGTCCAGCATGCGGTCGGCCTCGTCCAGCGCCAGGTAGGTGACGCGCGAGAGCGACACACGCGCGCGCTCGATCAAGTCGCTCAGCCGCCCGGGCGTCGCCACCAGGATGTCGCAGCCGCGCTCCATCTCCCGCAGCTGCACAGTCTCAGCGCCAGTCAGATTGCTGCTGCATCACAGAGCACTGCTACACTGGGCGCATGACAAACCAGAGGCAGCGCTGGCATGCAGAGTGCAGGCCAAGAAGGAGCACCAAGAGAGACTGATGAATGCAGGGCGCGCAGCTGTACCTGGTTCATGACGGGTGCGCCTCCGTACACGACGACAGGGCGGATGCCTGTCTGGTAGGTGAACTTGCGGGCCTCGTCGTAGATCTGGGAGGACAACTCGCGCGTGGGGCTGAGCACCAGTGCCATGGGGTGCGCCTTCCTGCTGCGCCCCAGCGGCTGCACGTTGGACTTGAGGATGTTGGCGATGATAGGGAAGCAGAAGGCGGCCGTCTTGCCGGAGCCCGTCTGCGCGCAAGCCATCAGGTCGCGGTGCGCCAGGCCGATGGGGATGGAGTACTTCTGCACTGGTGTGGGCTTGGTGTAGTTGCAGCGCACAGTGTTGGCTGCCAGTGCAGGGGGCAGGTCGGCATCGTCGAAGCTGGTAATTGGGTTGGGCACCTGCTCCCCCGTGGCCTCGACCTGAGGCAAAACAGAAGGTGTCACCAGACAGCTACACGTCCATCACACCCTGATCAAAGGCTGGTCACAAGTTCAGGGCATATGAGGGACATGCAACTTCATTTAAACACTTCTTCCGGCATTGCCATCACAAAAACAGCAGAAACTCCCAACGCGGTCCCTCAGGCCTCCCCTGCAACATATTTCTGCCTCCCCTTTTTCTCGGCCAGTAGTAGCGCCCGCACGCACCGGAATGTCGTCGTAGGCGTCGAAGTTGATCCCCGTGTTCTCTTGCGTGAACATTGCATCCACTTCCTGCTTGCGTGCCTTGTCTTCAGCAAACGGGTCCCGATCGTCTGAATTTCCACCGCCCCAGCCGGAACCACCACCACCGCGCGGCGCGCCATAGCCACCACCAGGCCTGGAACCACCATAGGCACCTCTGCTGTAACCCCCGCCACCACCACCTCTGAATGCGCCTCCACCCATAGGGGCACCGCCTCGACGATCATCGAAAGGCTGCGGGACTCCACCACTGCGCATATGGGGAGGAACATAACCACTCCTCATCCCACCAGCAGGACCTCCGTTCTCATGATATGCCATTTTGATTATCTTCACCTGTATTCAGGTCCTAAGTCTGCAGAGAGAAAGGAAAACTCGGCCGGCGAAGGCGCCCACTCTCCAAGGGCGCAAGGGAACGCCGCCCGACCAGCAAGTGCTGGTGCAGGAGCTGGACGGAATTTGTGGAAGAGGAAGGGGAGAGCAAGGTCATATTTTTACAGCATTTCGCTTCAAAATATCTATAGTCAGGTGGCGAGTATTGTTTGGGGCGAGCGTACAGCCGAATTTTAATCTGCGAACGGTCTTTGCAGCGATCCAATTGCGGTACACTGAAAAGAAGATGACGTGACAAGCGTACATAGGACGATCGGCAATCTGATTGTGCATGCAATGTCTGCAAAAGGAGCCAGAAAAGCGTTGTTGCGATTCAGAGTGGCGTACTGGACCCAGTGGGGTCAGAGCGTTGTAATTACAGGCAACTGGGATGGAGCCTCTAAGAGGGGGCAGCCCCTGACCTGTCGCCACGAGGATGAATCCCTGGTATGGGAAGCACAGGTCCTTGTGCCTGTCAAGAGCGATCAGGTGGTCTACAAGTACGTCGTCACGAACGAATCGGGCGAAGTCGAGGTAGAGGAGGCTGGCATGCGCAAGGTGGCGATACCAAAGGACTTGCAGGATGGAGGTGCCATTGATCTGCAGGACGAGTGGCAGGTATGAAAATTTCATCTGACAAGTTGGACAGGGTCGAGGGGTTCTGTCTCTGAGTGTGTCGGGTGTTGATAGTGCTCAGAGCTTCTTTGTCTGTATGTGTGTGGGACTCTGGCAATATATGTGCTCTGAAAGTAGATTGCGAAAGGAGCCATTGATGAAAGGTGCAATGCAAAGGGAATACTGGTGCTGCAGGACACCTCCCATCCGTCCTTTCTCTTATCCAGGAGTGCCTTCAAGGGCACCATCCTTGCCACAAAGACAGGACGCAGTGACGTCCAGGTGGAAAGGTTACAGCCAGCTGAAGGGGAGGTGATTGTCCGATTTCGTTTATGGTGAGCTATCCACTGCTGCCTCATCCACCTGCTGCCGCTTGATTGCAGATATGTCCATGCAAACTGGAGTCCATGCCACGTCACCATGATCATAGAGCAAGTCTCATTTGGTGGTCATTGTGCAGGGACTGGGGAGTCCAGGATGGAGACTGTTTTGTCGTCAGCGGCAGCTTGCCACAGCTGGGAAATTGGCAGCAGGACCAGCCTTTGCTTCTGTCTGAAGTCCAGGAGCCATTCTGGGAAGTAGAGGTCAGCAACGCCTTTTCTGTAGAAAACCACTATCTAAATCTGTGCATTACAGATTCCTTATAAAGATGCAGAACACATTTCTGGTCGAAGCAAACATTGTTGATTGCATTGCATGCAGGTCAGAGCACCTTTGGAGAGCTTTCCAGTCACTTACAAATATGGGCTGCGACGGAAAAATGGGGACCTGGAATTGGAGGTGGGGCAGTTGCTCTAAGCATCGTCATGCCCAGTGGCATTGGTGTGTTTTCTTAGCACATTCCAAATACGCTTCATGCAAGCTGGGACTTACCTACCTGTGCTGTGTGCAGGTTGGTGAGAACAGGATAGTGTCTTTGGAGGCGGATGAGACGGGCAGCAGTGAACCCGCAATGATTGTGCGCGACGATGGCACGTTCCGGCACGAGAAGCTGTGGAGGGGTGCAGCAGTGGCCCTGCCTGTCTTCAGCCTGCGCACCAGAGACAGTGTGGGGGCGGGTGAATTTGAGGACATCAAGAAGCTTGTGGACGTCTGCGATCGGGCAGGTCAGGCTAGGCTCCTGCAGTCCTGCCTCTGCACATTGCCCATTTTCCACGACACGCTTCAGCACTATGTGGGCTGTTGCAATCTCTTGCAAATCGACTGAGGCAGCAGTGTTTGTCTTGTGCAGGGCTGCGCATGATACAGTTGCTCCCAGTGAATGACACGTCAGTGTACAACATGTGGTGGGACTCGTATCCATACAGTTCAGTCTCGGTGAGTCTCGTCAATGAAACCCCCACAAGGAATTTTTTCTTGATACATGGTGTAGATAACAATCTGCTGATTTGTACTTAGTGTTGGTGACACGCAGGTGTTTGCTTTGCACCCTCTGTACCTGTCGCTTACCGCGCTCGCGCCGAAGGACATGCCAGAAGAGCTGGCTCAACGCATCAGTGAAGCACGCGTCGAGCTTGACCAGCGCGAGGTGGAGTATGAACAGACCCTGGCCACAAAGTTGGCCATAGCCCGGGAGCTGTTTGATCGCCGCGGGCCTGCCGAGCTTCAGGTGAGCACCCTTAAAGGCTTATTGTGCCCGTTTGCATGCAATCAAAATTTGATTGCCATCGAGGTGGTGCTGACAGATGGTCCTTCTGTGATGTGTGCAGAGTCCAGAATTTGAGAAGTACTTTGAAACCAACGAGAGATGGCTGCGACCTTACGCTGTGTTCAAGTTCTTGCAAGATCTCTTTGGTACAGCAGAACATTGGCACTGGGGTAGCCTGAGCCGGCCCACACAACGGGTGCGCAGGACACTTCCATATTTTGCTCCCGCTGCCAAATCTCTTTTCTGTTATCATTGTGAGGAGTCTCCAAACATTGCTTAAGATGTGTTCCATGAAATGCGCCCTGGTCCTTGCAGATGTTACACCGGCTGAGTGGCCCGGACCAGGCGCACTACAGCAGCATCCAGTTCACCTACTGGTTGCAGTGGCACCTGCACCGGCAGCTGCGTTCAGCCTCACTGTACGCTCAGCAGCACCGCATAGCCCTCAAGGGTGATCTCCCCATAGGTGTGCACACCAATTATTTAATCTTTGCGGGCAAACGGTATTGCTGTAAATATGCATGACACCAGGCTCTGCAGGAGGCCAAGCATGTCGAGCAAATACTGTGCCGTGTCGTAATTTGCTTTGGCAACACGTTCCGTTTTGTTGGACTGTCATTGTGAATTGTACTCGTGGCAATGCACATGTATAAAATGTCAAACGCACGTTGACCATTCTTCCACAGGAGTGGACAAGAGGAGCGTGGACACCTGGATGCACCCTAACATCTTCCACATGCAGTTCTCCACAGGCGCGCCGCCAGACTATTTTGATGCCAACGGCCAGAACTGGGGCTTCCCCACCTACAACTGGGAGGAGATGGCCAAGGACGGCTATGAGTGGTGGCGCAGGCGACTGACCACCCTCTCACAGTGCGACCCGCCTTTAGCCTCCCTTTGCTATTTCCTCAGCTGCAATCCATGCGCATGAGAACTCACTTCACCTGTGCAGGGATTTCTGGCAATACAACGCTGAAAGTGAAGCAGAGAGGTTTGATGATGTGCCAGGTACTTCCATGCGTACCGCATAGACCACATCCTGGGCTTCTTCCGCATCTGGGAGATCCCTGGTGACTGCACGCTGGGCCTGTTTGGCCACTTCAGACCCTCGCACCCCATCACGCGCCAGGAGCTCGAGGCGCATGGCATCTGGGACTTCGACAGGTGCGTGCAGCTCCCATAATCTTCCATTTCCTGAACGCAGGAGGACCTTGTAAGTCTCGGGTAATATTCTCCTAGAGGGTTTGGTTTTGATTGCTTGATTCACCTGCACAGGTTATGTGATCCTTACATCACCACCACCATCCTGGAGGACACCTTTGGGGAGCTTGCGCACGAAGTGGCTTCCAAGTACCTGGTGGAGTATGAGAAGGGCAGGTACCGCCTGCGCGAGGAATACTTCAGGTGCCCCCCTCCCCCCCTAAACCGTCTATACACATCTCAAGGCGCCCCTGAGCTGAGGTCTCCCTTGTGCGTTCCTGTGACGAGCCTGGTGCGCTGATATCCAAGGTTTGCAGGGTTGAGTCGGTCTGAAAAAGCATTGATCTGCGGCGGTGTGACTGCAGCGAGGCGGACATTGAGGCGCTGCAGCCGCGGCCGGGGTCGCCAGCGTGGCTGGTGAGCGAGGTTGATGCCATCCGGCAGGGCCTGCTGGACCTGCGCCACAACGTGGTCCTGCTGCGCAGCCCAGACTCGCCCAATGACTTCACCCCAGTGCGCCCCCTGCTCTTCTCGCAGAACTTATCAGCATACGTCTCGCGTTGATTGGGCTGTTGAAGAAGAAGGGCTTAGCTGATTAATTCTGCTATGCCTGCAGCGCTTCAACTTGGCGAGCACTACCAGCTTTGCGTCCCTGGATCCTCACTGGAAGGCACATCTTGTGCGCCTGCACGACGACTACTTGGAGACCCGCCAGGTGAAACACATGTCTTTGCCCCTTCACAATCTGGCTGCACCCCTAATTTCTGTTGGTGATGGAGTGTGACCTTATGGGCTCAAAACTGGATGTTTCTCAGAACGGACTCACATTGGTAAGCACATAACGGAAGGCAGGGTTGTTGACAAGGCTTGCTGTGTAGCTGGATTTGTGGTGGGACCATGCGCATATGTCACTCCCGGTGCTGATGCGGGCGACAGACATGCTGGTGTGTGGCGAGGACCTGGGCTTCCTGGCTCCCTGCGTGCACCCCCTTATGAAGAAGCTCGGCCTCGTTGGTGAGTTTCTTTCAAGCATGATCTATGAACACCACCTGTCACACCTGAGCCTGAGCTGGTGATGTGCAGTGTAAATTTGCTTTTCAAGTGCAGGGTTGGCACTGAGTAGGCTTCATCGTCAAGATTTGTCTCATGGAAACAATATGTTTTGGGCAGGCCTTCGGATTCAGCGCATGCCATCTGAGCCAGACGCAGAGTTTGGCGACCCGGCAAACTACCCGTACATGTGCGTGGCATCCCCATCCTGCCATGACACCTCAACCACGCGGGCGTGGTATGAGGAGGATCCTTCACGGCGCCAGCGCTTCACCGTGCGCCTCTTCCCTCATGATATATCCTATATCTCCAGCATCATGTGCCTTTCGTTTCTCTTGCTATATTTTGATCCTCTGGGGCAATCAAAGGCGCCTACAATAACTCTCACCACAAATCATGGTGTGCAAATAGACTTGCTTCACTGGCGCAGGAGTTCCTTGGTCTGCCTGGACCTGCACCTGAGCACTGCACGCCTGAGGTCATGCATGCAGTGGTCAAGCAGCATGTGGAGTCCCCCGCCATGTGGGCCATATTCCCTATCCAGGTATAGATTCCACCCTAAGCTTAAACTGGTAGATGCCATGTCCTCTGCATCAAGACAAGAGTGACTGCGTGGGCCCATGTTTCCATAAGTATGCTGGCAATTGACAGTTCTCTGGCTTGTTCCGAGCGCAGGATCTGCTGGCCTTGTCGGACGAGTACGCAGCGCGGCCTGCAGGAGAGGAGACCATAAACAACCCCACAGTGCGCAAGCACTACTGGCGCTATAGGTGCCATGTGGAGCTGGAGACTCTATTGGAGGACAGACCTTTCCTAGCCACGCTGCAGCAGCTGCTCCTCGGTGCGTGCTTCTGCCCTTCTTCCCTGGCCCAGCCTGTTGCCATCGTTCAGAGGTCTGCCCAAGTGCCTCTCCATTAATCTGGACTGAGCAGTTCTTGCTTGGTGCAGGCTCTGGGCGCGTTTTCGAGACGGACATGCCTGTGAAGTTTGCACCTCGCGCCATGCTGCAGCAGAATGGTGCCGCACCAGATTCTGACAAGCACTAGCCATCAGGACGGTTGGAGAATATGTCTGAGCAGACCTGTACTCAACCCTTTCAGACATAGACTATATGCAACCAGCAACCGTAAACTTCAAGTTCTCGTCAATTCTTGCTCTTTCAATGCATGCTAAGGGTGTCACGCACAGATGTCTATTCAACGAGAGTTTGATCTGCGGATGGCAACTGACTATAGCCTGCTATGGCTCGTTGAATTTCTCGTTACATGTTCATCTCTCTGTTGTAAGAAAGTATTCAGCATCCCACAAGACAGTGTTTTTCACTAGCAAGTTCATTATTATTATTATTACAAGCTTTTCCTGCCGTAGGCAAGGTGCGTCTGCAGACAAGCTGCATGTAAAGGCTGCCAAATTCCTACCCCGTGTTGGACTCTCCAGATCCAAGCAAGACCCAATCAACCCTGGGCACGGTGCTCAGTATTTGTACCACCCCCCGCAAATTCACAAAATCTATGAATATATGAATGCATTGGGCTGAGACACTTGCTGTGAAGTTCACCCAATTCTTGGTGTCCTTTGTGTCACTGTCAAAATCTGTGGTGTACCACCAGTGCCCGGTCTCCGGATTGCCTGCTGAGCTGATGCTATTGCTGCAGCTCCTCTTGCAAACGCAGCATCCAGAAAGTCCTGCAGTTTGGTGCAAATATCAGCATGCTTGGCAAGCTGCTAAGTTTGTCCCAAAAGCAGTCCACCATAACCTGGTGACCTAGAAATTCCTAGCAGCCTCCATGGGGCAATGGTATGCAAAGAGGCTGCCTGCACATGTTGCTCTAAATTGCAAGCATGCACAAGGCAGGACATGATCTTAGTGGGAAGGACCTGTGCATGCGGGTTGCCCAGGTCGCAGGTTGTCCTGATGGGGTCCTCCAATTCAAGCGCAAGAATGTTGTCGGCGAGGAATCGGGGAGCTCCAGTCTTGGCAGCCTCAAGCGCAAACGCGCATGTCGGCCTCCTCAGCGCTGCATGTCCCCATGCAGACACCCTCCCGCTGCCTGCACGCACACTGCTTTTCACATGCCGTGCTTCATACTGCGCTGATGATAGGATAGCGGACACTGCACGGCACTGCAGAGCTGGAAGAGGCTTGGCACTCCTTGTGTATGTTCCTGATGGGCCACTTTCGTGCGCACTTGTAGCCTCATCATGTTGAAGGATTGGTGTTTCAAAGGTGGTCCTGTCCCAGTGAGCATCCCAGTCTGGTCTCTCCACAGCCTGCTCCGCACAAGTTGTCAAGATACTCTGCCATTCGGACATTCACTTCTATGTCACGCATGCAGTCATCTGTTGAAATTTGAAGTCAGTATCCAGTTGTCCCACGCGTGTCCACCTGGTTGACACTGCCGAGCATGTGGGACTCAGCTCCTGCAGGTGATGCCCAATGAGCCTCTTCAGGATCTGCATGATCTCTCTGTAAGGCTGAGGGCCCCACGTCCTCAACACGGCCGGCATTTGCTTTGCCTTTTGCCTCAAACACGCTCTGCACCTGTTTTGTGATCGCCTCAAATTCCTCCTGCACCATGTCTCTCTTGTCACCGTGGATGCTGACAGGCAGAACCTTAGCTTGCAGCTCCCTGTGCAACAGCCTCTCACATGAGATGATTGGATGTCAAGCACATACCTGCAGATCCACTGTGCCCCGAGCACTGCCATTTCCATTTTGCAGCTTGCTTTGCCTCCTTGCTCGTTCCGCCTGCCAAGATCAGAGCCGCATGATCACACATGCATGGATTGATGCTCTTATGGTAAATTCAACTTGATGCTTCTGCGCCACAGCTGAGGCTGAGCCCACATTACCTTGATACGCCAAGCGGACTGGTCATATCGATGGGATCCATCATCCGTGGGGCGCTGTGTGCCAACAGTTGCACCCTGGTCTGCCCCGTTCAGCCTGCTCTCAAGCTTGGCCAGCCGCTGTTGCAGCTCCTCCCTGTGCATGCATCACCAGAGCACACCATTTTAGATTTCTATTACATGCAAACAGAGCATGATCCAATCATATTCCCAGACGGCAGTCTCCTGCTGGCAGAAACTAGGGAAGTCCAGCAAGAGCTTGTGCAAGACAAGCTTGATGGGGAGAGCTGCTGTGTGCCAAGAAGCAAGTACGTGTGTCACCTGGTGGCCTGCTGGTCTTGTTGCTGCTTTTCCAGGGACTGTAGGGTGGCTGCCTGTGCCTGCACTGAGCGCTCAAGCCGCCTGGAATGCTGCAACATTTGTTCCCGCTCCTTCTGGCTGGCGCTGATGTCAGCATGCGCCTGCCGCTTCGCCTCCTCTCGAACCTTGGGGATATTGACATTCATGAGGTCATGCGTCACACCCAGAAGAAGAAGAAAATCACACATCTTTCCATGTTGTCAACTTGTATGGCAACACTTGAGAAGGCACTAAGCACCGAATCACCTTGGCTAAAAGGCGATCATCTAGAACATTTCCATGCAAAGCATCAGCCTTCAGCTGCAGGCCATTGCTGCCCATGTTCGGTTGAGGCTCTGCTCCATTGCTGCCCTGCAGCGACTGCCCTGAGTGTTGCTGAGAGGATTTTGCTGTGTCCAGCTCTGATCGGAGCTGCATGATCTCTTCCTGATATTTTCTGAGAAGAGCATCCTACAGACACAATCACCGTTCTCAGCATGAAAGAGATGTCTGCAGCAGGACTGCAGCAGACCCCTTGCCTGTATTGCAGTTGCACTTTCATCCTGAGACACGAAAGTAGAAAGCAGCATTGTTGCGGATGTGTGGTTGAGGGATTCGTGCCTTGGGGTCCTCATTGATGCGCGGAAGGTTGCGGATGTTCTTGGCGCGATTGGCATAGCGCAGCGTGCTCATGGTCTCCTCATAGTCGGTCTCTGCCGGGCCTATGTTGGCTATCATCACAGTCTTCGTGTTACCTCCCAGAGAATCTTGCAGCAGCCGCGTCAGCTTGCTGTCCCTGTACGGTATATGCCCTGCATGTAAAGAAGTTGCAATTGCTTGTCTCGTTTCAGGCATCAAAGCAGAGTCTTGTAGAATGTAATCTCTTGTCTCTCAGAGCCCTTGCAAACAAAAATTTGCTGCAGCTGTGAAGGGCACGCATGGACTCTCGGAAATTTATACTTGCTCTGCAGATAGAAACATGACCCCAGTCTGCTGTAGCATTACAGCTGAGGATACATTAGCTGGTGTTGGGGACATACCAGTGCGGTTGTCAACCAGAGCACTGATGACGTTGCCGAGCGCGCTAAGTGCCATGTTGATCCTGGTCGCCTCTTTGAGGCGCTCCCCAGATGCCTGCGTTCTGCTCTGCCGCTCACTGCCCGCCAGGTCCACCAGGTTCAGTTTTCCAACCCTCGTGTGTCCGCTGCTCTGCCAGACAAGGCCATGCCACAACATTAGCCAAGCCTCTGAGCAAGACAGATTGTTGAGATGCTTAGCCGTCATCCTGCTGCACCTTGTATTCATGTCCTCTATACTGTGTGCACAACCACGCATCATGAAAAGAGATGATCTGGCATCACACCTGCAATGGGAGCTCACCTCTTTTGTGACACCTTCCAGCATCTCAACTGTGATGGTGAAGATGGAGTGGGAGCGCGACGAGTCCTGGTTCATCAGTGTTGCACCAACAGACCTATTCTTCTTCCCGACCTGATTCCCAGAACACGACTCAACTGGGTTTGGACAGCCTTCATGCAATGCGGACTGTGGATAAGTCATACCAGGCATGATCAGGAGGGACTGTGCATGCATGCTGCAGGGTGTACCTCAAGGACTTTCTCAAGTTCCTTTGCAGACTTCACAATGATGGCGGTCAGTCCCTTTATGTACACTCCAGTGCTGCGGTGCTCTCTGACTTCCAAAGCCCTCTTTGAATCCTTTGACAGCAGGTCCCTCACCTCCTCGTTGTATACCTCGAGGAAAGAAACTCGGACCTGGCACAGTGCCCAGTATCTAGCATTTAGGTTGTGCCCTTGGAGGTAGTTCAAGTCTGAGCAACAGTGCAGAGCAGGCCGGATCGAGATAGATAAGACAGACCACCGGCTGCTCACCAAAAATTGTACTTCTTGACTTTGCTCCTCAATGTGTGTGTATATTTGGGCAAAGGACTGGGGTATGATGCCCTTGGAAGTCTCATCAACACCCCCCTCCATTGTGTAGGTTTTCCCTGTGCCAGTCTGGCCATAGGCAAATATAGTCCCATTGTATCCCTGCAGGACGCTTGCCACCACGTCGCTGACGCTGCCATGGTAGACCTGCAGCGTCCAAGACCAGAGCTTCAGCAGTGCTTGAGATGACACCTCAAATGACCCAAGCAAAGCAGAAACCACCCTGCCCCCGCAAACCTGATGTTGACTGCTCTCCACGTCAAAAACTGAATCGAATGAGAAGGTCTTCCTCTCGGCCCCGCTTGGTATCCTCGGGTCCTCAACATCGATCTGCTTTAGACTTGTTACGACAGACACGATGGACCGCAAGCTTGCGGCTGTTTCGGCTCTATTCTGAGGGCGACACCGTACTACCACTTTTACACATTCTCCTCTAGAAGATTGTTGGTTCGACTTGCTCATGCTATCTTTCCTGGAAGTGGGCCTCGTCTCCTTGCGCGTTTCTCACTTGGGGACGTCCACGACAATCTGGCGCATGCTGGCAACGACCCTGTGAGTCCATTGGATGATTTTAAGCAGATAATTCAGTATACTGATAATGCAAAATGAGAGGGTTGAGCAAACGGAGCAAAGGCAGTGTAACTTCCGCAAAAACATCAATGACTGATCAGCAGTCATGATGTCACGTGCACGTGCCGCCTTCCCCGAGTACTTGCGAGGCTTCTGCGCTGGGGAAGGACTCTCGTACATTTCTGCGGTGATGCAAACTCAGCAATGGGGTGGAGGCACTAGAGGTCGCCCACCCATGATGCTGCAGACATGCATTTGCACAGTTTGATCCCTGGTCGGTGTTGTCCTCGGTCAGATCCGGAACAATGGACAAGACTGTTCAGGGTGTTGAGGATCCAAATCAATCGCAATGCATTTACTGAACTTGTTTCTCGTCTGGCAGAGTGTATTTTGAAGCAAGGATCTCATAACTATCAAGAAGGGGATCTGCAAAAGTTGAAGTTGAAGGCTGTTGCTGTGTTGAAAGAATACCAGGTGATTTATCATGTTGATCTTTTCAAAAGTGTGATCGTCACTTTTGAACAAGCGTCAACATGTCTCACGAATGCATTTAGTGCCAATTTCTTCGTGTCTGGCAATATAAGAAGATGCGCGCTTTTCCCCCTAGCGAGTGATTTCCTAGGCCAAGAGAACAAAATCGTGTGATCGCAGGGTTTTGAAGGGTCAAATAACACTGATTTGAAACGTCTGGAGCTTTTGAGTGTAAGCACGGACATCTATCTACACATTCATGTGCCACCCCAAAAAAACTTACCAAGATTAAGCCCAACAAAAGCCAACACGAATAACGACGAGTCTCTTACAGAGATGCCTGAGTGCAGGCAACTCTTCAGCTTCATCAGTCCGGACGAAGTGTGGAGGCTGACCAACTACTCGACTTGTCAGACAAGCTTTCTGAGTAAGCCCTCCGGAATCATGCTATGCTTAAGCAGTGCGCATATGCTGTGCTCTACTTCAGCGCCTAGTTAACTCTTTTATCTGGATGTTAACAGGGTGAGCAGAGGGGATCAGGCAAATGGGGCAAATGAGGTGCCAGCTGGTGGAGAAGAAGTAGAGGAGCTGCCTTTCCAGACTCATGAGCCCATTCTGCATCTATTGCTGTCCCTGCAGGCAAGTCAGATGGGCATCATTTGAGAGACCGGTTGCTGGCCTTGCAAGAAATCCGAAATACTTTCTTGTAATCTCAACAAGCCACACCACCCCCTGCTGGCGCAGGGAAGTGCAAAGCCATTGCTGGAGCGTGGTCGTTCAGCAAGTGGCAGAAGCGGCGATTCGAGGTTTGTAGTGGATCCGTTCTCGCAGCGGTTGAGGAGCATGCACGATCATGTTGGGCATGTCAACAGACGGATGTCAGAAGCTCGTTTGCATGACAGCAGTTGCATTAGCCGACCAGACTCCCAGCCCGGCATGAGCCCAGCGCTAGACAACATGCTGTCAGCCATGAGAAGCACACCTTGCTGGGATGCTGGCACACCAGGTGCATACCGCTGTCTCCTGCCCAAACATGCCGGCCATGCTCATGATTACAAAAGATGCTCCACAGGATTGCGAGTCACAAGCACATTGGCATTGCATTGAGCAAAATGGTGGTGCTGCAGGCTCAGGAAGGCAGGCAGCGCCCAGCAAAGCTGCAATTGGAGCTGCTGGGGCGAGCTTGCTGTATCATATGGACGCGCAGCCAGACGCGAGCCGAGCAGCATGGCAGTTCTCAAATCCTGACGGGGAGGCCAGCCGTGCTGACAATGACATGCAAAATGGTCACTCAGTGAATGGGGCCCACGCCAATAGAGTGTCCGGGTCCTCAGACCGCTCAGGTTGGCTTAAATTGCCTTTCTGTATAAATGTATCTCCTTTTAAGATCAGCGTTTCCAATCATGATTGTTCCAGTCAATGCTCCACGGCAGTGAAGGACCGCAAATTGCCCATTGATTTCTTGTCCGACTCTCTCAGCCTGTGTGTCTGGGCACAGGTGTGGATGGCAAGGTAGAAGCAGACAGCGAGAGGGGGCACTGGCCTCTGTCAGCCAGCTGGGGCCACCAGAAGCCTCACAAGATGAGGGATACACCTCATGTGGTCAATGAGGGCCAACTGGCGTACGAGCTGCTGCTTGCCCTTCAGGTGCCACTTGCACATGCTCAATTCCATTTACAGGGCTGTCATTACTTTGCAATTTGCCCAAGCTTGACCGGACATGAAGTTGTGACTTGCTGTGCAGGGTATTGTGCCAGCAATCCTGCGGCTCGACAGCGGGCAGATCCAGACGGAGAGCTTGAGCCAGGCCAGCCTTTTAAATTTGTTGAGACCCTCCATTCAATCAGGTGCATTTTAATTGTAATTCGACCCTCCACAGCGGAATGTGTACACAAGTGGTCTTTGTGAGTCCAATAGCCCATAATCTTTGAGACCATCAGCATGAATCTGACTTGGCTGACAGAATGAATCGGCTTGGCAGGAATCCGACTTGGCTGACTAGATTGGGCATGCAGGTGTGCTGAGGGCCAACCTGGACACACATCTGTCAAAGATGAAATTCCAGGCCATGTCCGGCCCCGCCCCAGACCCATGCTTGCAGGTACGTGCTTACCTCTCGCACGCCACAGCGATATAATATTCTGCAGTCATCCCGGTTGGGCCATGGCATGGTGCGTGCGCTGACAAGGGGCATGTGTGCGGCAGGCCTTTGCTGCAGCGGCGATCGAGGTTCTGCGGGAGCAGTCGGTCGCGCTGCAGAGCGTGGCGGAGTCTGTCCGTCTGAGGCGCAAGGCAGATCTGCAGAACAGCATCCGGGGGGTGACCCCGGGATCACTGCGGCACCACCTGGCGTGCGTGGGAGTCACTGCGGCCGCGGATGATGACCTCACCGTCCTGGAGGTCACCATGCACACGCGAACACTGCAGGTGCGCGGCCGATCGAGAGCTTGCTTTATGGCGTGGGCATCCTCTGTCCTACAGTGTCAGCCTGCTCAATGCATGTTTGACATGGGTTTTGAGTCCGAGGATGAAATTATTGTGGGGTGCTGCGGCAGGCACAACTGCGAGCCCTGGCGACTGTGTGCGGCCTGAACTCGCCCGGGGCACGATTCTCAGGTGAGTACTGTATTGCCAGCAATTCTACACACCACAAACTGCTTGGTTGCATAAGACAGTGTGTTCCACCCTTTTTTTTGACCGCATGACACCTGCAGACCTCCACGCCAAAGGGCCAATTTTAGCTGATGGGTGTTTGACAATTGCAGCAGATGCTGAATCAGCACAGCTCAGCACAGCAACGTCGCATGCGTTGGAGCATGTTTGTCACAAAAAAATGGCTGGGGTGCAGGCGCGGAGCTGCTGGATCACCTGCACGCACACTTGGAGGCTGCAGACGTCGCGGCAGTGCCCCTGCTGCGGCGGCTGTTGTTGGCAGCGTACCGCCCCTATGCAGAGCAGCTGGATGGCTGGCTGTTCCGGCCGGCCACCTGCCTGCCGCGCAGCTCCGCCTTCTGCGCCCAGCTCCCAGCCCACTTCGCAAGCCTGCTGCCAAAGACAGCCTCCGCCCAGGTAGGCCCCCGCCCTCTGGACCCCTCTTAAGACGTGCACATATTCAGGAATGGTCCTAAGGAACAGTGAGAATGTATCATCTGCCAGATTTGTGTGCCTCCCTGGGTGTTGGGAAGCGTTATAAAGTCCGTGGGATTGAGGGTGTGAGATCACTTAAATTGGCAGTATCTCTCGAAGCTCGTGCATAGGCCTGACATGGAGCTGGGTGGATGTGTGTGCAGGCCGTGCCATGCAGCGTGCCGGCGTTCCTGCAGGCGTGGCAGGGGCAGGTGCTGCTGGCGGGGCTGCACCTGCGAGTGCTGCACTGCATGCCAGCCCCGCTCGACCGCCTCGCCACCGGCCTTGCTGACATCGCTGCTGCTGAGAGAATTTCAATTATTGAAGAAAGCCCTGCCGAGCCGCTCACAGGCAAGCCCACCTCTAGTCTCACCTCTAGTCATAATTTGCAACACCACAACTGTCGCAATGGGATGATTAGTTGCCCAGGAACTCGCAAAGGTGTCTTAACAGGATGACTGGCTGCAGGGGCGGAGAACTTCTCCAAGGGCATGACAGCCAAGGAAACTGTTGCCATGCCCCTGACGTTCCACAGGACTGAATTGACAAAGGTGGGGGCTTTCATCCATTCGCCCTTTCACACGTACCCGCAGGTCGCTTGTGAGGCCTCATTTTATTTCCCTCACCCAATGCATTGCATACCTGTGACCCATCATCGCATGCTGTGCAGATTGTGGCGGCGCAAGACACGGCCATTCTGGAGCGGGAGGCATTCATCTCCTCCCAGCTGGCTGAAGCAGCGGCCGCTGCCAAGAGAGTAGGGGTCACCCAATCAAGACCTGCTGGGTTCAGTCCTGAGGGCGCTCGAAACAGCAAGTATGCCGCCCACGAGCCGGCCTTCCTTGGCACCATGCGCGTACTCACCGCTGCCAGCCCTTCCAGGCCGCAGCAGTGCACTGTCCTCCCCCCCGCCAGCAGCCCCACCAGCACCGACAGCATGGCAAGCATCAGCAGAAGCAGCAGCAGCGCCGCTTCTGTCTGCAGTTCTGACAGCAGCGAAGCCAGCAGCGCTGACAGCAGCCCTGGGGAACCAGTGCACTCCCTCAAGGCGCGCATGGGGGCACTCCCAGACCTGGGCGCTCTGCAGCCTTCTGCTCTGGAGATGACATCCGCGAACGGCGTTTCAATGAATGGCCACGGCCCCAGGCTCCCCAAGCCCTGGATGCTGGGCCGGCAGAACGGCGCACCATCTCGCGCGGCCGTCACCGGCCCGGCGTGTGACAGCGAGTGCGACTCAGACGACGAGGAGGAGACGGTGCCGCTGGGGGCGGCGGTGGAGGCATGCATCGTGCGCCGCATGCTGTCGCAGTACGCCTGCACCGGCAGCGCATGCATCAGGTGCGCACATGCACAACACAGAAATTGCGCTAGGTCACAATCATTTTCCCAAGCACGCCTCAAGATGCTCTACCAAACAAGCAAGAACCACTGAAATGTGGGCCGGGTTGTCTTCTAATGATTAAGGATTGTGTCTGCTGACCAATGTGCAATCAAAGATTTGTTGAGCTGGAGTGGGGAATATGAATGGCTGGCTGTGAGGTGTGAGTGTGGCTGGTGCTGTGCAGGTGCCTGGAGCATTTGGGGCTGGGGGAGGCATTGGCAGCTCTGGAGCGCTATGCCTTCATGGGCGCGGGGGACTGGGCGGCCGCGCTCGTGGAGCAGCTGGCTGATGCCAGCATTTCCGTGGAGGTCCCCGGGCCGCACGACCTGCACCGCATGCTGGACGCCACCGTGCTGGTGCGCGCGTTGTTATCGACCTGTTGTACCACACATTGGTCCAGGCGAATTGCACCCAAATTGGCATTAAGCTGGAAGAAAAGGACTGCCGTGGCAATTGGTGTCAAGGCCAAATCTGGCGTTTGGCCTCTTTGGACCAGCCTCTGCCATGCTCTCAGTGGTGTGACTTCCGCAGTCTTGCCACTCCACAAATCTGAGCTCCTTGCTGGAGGAGTGTGTGCGTGGCGGGTGACCACTGCCTGAAGCCTGCTGGTGTGAGGACATGCAAAGGTGATCACGCATGTGTTTGTGCGCCAGGCGTCCAGCGCAGCGGATGACCCCTGCTCTGCCGCGCTTAGCCTGCGGCCTGGGAGAAGTCACAGTGCTCTGATAACACAGCGCAGGTACTCAGCCGTGCTGGGCCTGCAGCTTGGCATGGATGTCAGGTGGCCCCTCTCCATTGTCATCAGCCAGGTATGCAGTCCCGGCCCGCATGCACTCCCAATGCCTCCCCTGTCCTAAGTGCTGGTGTCCCCAATGAATGAAATGTGCTGTGTACAAGGAAGCTGATCACAAAACTTGGGCTAGCAAGCACGGGTCCACAATCAAATGAGTGGCTGGGATTGTATATTGCAGGGTGCCATAGCGCAGTACAATGAAGTTTTCGGAGTCCTGCTGGAGCTGCGCATGATGAGCTTGCAGCTGCAGCGGCTTTGGCTGGGTAGCGTGCATCGACATGGTAACTCCCTTACTGCCAAAACTGCCCTCGCTGTGTTGCTCAGAACCCCGAAAAGTGCATCACTTGTTTGTGATATGTTGGAGACCTGAGCAAACGTCCATTGCGCAGGTCTGGATGACAGGGCGTGGGTCTCTGCAATCACCTTGCAGCGAGTGAAGGAGCTGCGCAGCTTCCGGACAGCCGCCGCGCAGCTGCTAGATGCCGTGCAGGGCTACATGTATGCCCAGCTGCACAGCACATCCCTCTCAGCTCTCCTACAAGATATTAAGGTGAGCATATCTGCAACTGCATATACCGATCGATTTTCGACGAAGAAAGAGTGCTGCAAGACTGCTGCAAGACATTTCATGACCTGAGGAGTGTTCTTCATGGTTTGCAGGGCAGCAGAGATCTTTTGGAAGCACAGGCGGCTGTCTCTCGCTACCTCTCTGGAGCGCTACATGCCTGCTTGCTGGACACGGACACGCGGCACTCAGCGGAGCTCATCGCGCCTGTGCTGCAAGCCATCTGCGACTGCCTCGCTGCAACACTACCTGCCCTGTGAGCCTCTAAGACTTCCCTTGCCACTGATAATCATTGCCAAACACCTTCTGTCTTGTTCTTCCTTCAATATGATAGTCTGATCTAGCAACATTGCAGACAATCTCGCTGCATGATGTGCGTGGTGGCAGCACTTATGATGTGCATCTGTGCGTTCTGAGAGACCTGTCCTGCCACATGTGCAGGAGGTCCACTGATGGAAACCTTGTCGAGGCCGTCATGTCCGAGAGGCTCTGGCAGCGCATGCATGTCCCTCTGTGCGCCTTCAATGCGCACATGCGCACACTTGTGTCCCAGTCAAAGCAGTCTGCAGATCAGGAAGTCCTGCAGTGCGTTTTGGCATATGTAGTCATGAACGACCACTGGGTGAAGGAGTGATTTATGCAGTTCAAAGATTTGCAACATGGTTGAGTAGCATATTGCAGTGCAGCAACCCATAAGCAGAAGTCTCAGGCTCGCCAGGTCAGTGTGCATTGCAAATCTTTTTGTGACAATCTTGAGTATCAAGCATTGCTTTCAACTTTCATGTTGGGGGTGTTTCACGAATGACTTTTGCTCAATAGCGCTTACTCTTTGCACCCAGCTGCTTACAATTTGTGGTGTGTATCCGGGGTGGAATTTTGCTAGCACTAGCATCAGTGACTTGGGCCTGTGTGACATTGATTGACAATCTGTGCCACAGTATCGAGAGGATCAAATGAGATTGATTAATTTGGAAAGCGCAAAGATTCCACGAATCCAGAATACTGCATTCGCAGGGTGTATGCCATGCATTTTGCTACCGCACAACTGAATAGATTGGCCGGTACGTACATTTACTGCAGCAGTGATTCTCACTGAAATTAATACTACAGTATCGCACATATATGCCCCAAGGATTGCGATCCAATAGAGAGTGTGGGTCGGCACAAGATCTTGCTGCAAAAAGCGTTGTTTGAAAAAAACGGCCGCCTTCAACTACGATGTCTGCTCACATAGGAAACAATAAATGTTTGCGGCCACACTACCGAGGGCCCTCCTGATGCGCCTGGGAAAATCACAGCCCTTCATCATTCATGTCCTGATGGAGCAGGCCAAAAATAGTCACGGAAGTGACTAAGAATCTGTACGAAAGCTTGATTAGGCCTGAGCTCATCTGAAAGAGCACGACCATGCCACGCAATCATGTTGCTATGTGCCAATTAATGGAAGCCTCACAACCCCACTGATCAAAAGGTGCAAGGGGCAAATTGGCAAAGCACAAGTACAACAAGGTAAGACAGCATCATACATGGAGTGCCTCAGACCCTTAGATATCCGCTCCTCATGATGCGCTCTGGTAAAAGTGGTGAAGATTATCATCATAGGCAACTCCGGGACCTCACTCTGATAATATATGAAATTGAACAAAGGTACACACCTTGAGAGGAGCACCTAAGCTGACATCAGCAGGAGCAATGCGCTGTCCTCAGAACTGTAACATGGCCTCCATTACAAGACCGCCCTCCTGCAGCCACACAAATAACATGACAAAAGATCGCTGTGCTACCTCTGGGCGGAATAAGCACTGAAGGTATGGTATGCCAAGTCATCAGACAAATGCCTCGTTGTTCGTCACCAACAGTAGTGATCAGCAAAACGCTGCTACTGCTCAGCTTCGTCATCTAATTGCTGTCATCATTTGACAAGGCACAAACCCACTTTGCGATTCACACTAAATAGAAGACAAGCAAGTGATCAACCTCCAGCTATGTTAGCACGACATAGTAAGCAAAAGTCAGCAAAAGTGTTTCAGTCAGCAAAAGTACAAATGAGAAGCTCGGTGGGATCAGGAATCTGGCTTGACCTCTAAAGAGAGTCTGTTAGCAGTGTCTGTATTCAGCTTCGATCATTCGGGGAAAGTATCATCATTTCCCACCGAGCCCTTGCAAATTCAGTCAATATTTCTAAATCTGGTGAGAACCCCACCTTGCCTCAAGTGTTTTAATGGGCTCCATCTGACCAAGCTTTTGCGCGCACATGCTGCTCCACATTGATTCATGAAGACGTGCCATTCACCTGAAGCACAGACACATAAGACTGTGCCGCGCAATGAATCTCTATGCTCAGGAAATTTAGAATTGAATAATTGCATGTGGCACTGTATAATTCGAGGCTGTTCAATTGCAATGATCAGCTCGTCTCAACAAGTGCCAGGTTGGTATGCGCCTTCTGGGGATCAGCACCATCATCCTGTCCTGCCGATGCCGCAGCAAAGACAGAGATGGTGAGAGAAGATCAGGCGTCGCACATGTGCTACTGCATGCTTGACACAATCAGCTTTGGAATGTTGAAGGAGATGCAAATTGAGGCCATACCTTGAGTGAAAGGTGCTCCTGCTAAAAAGCAGCCATCTCCAGCAGAGACACTTGGAAGTCTGCCAATGACCCTGCAACAGTTCACACACACTCCCTGACTTTTTGACAGATCTCAGGACCTAGATCTGTATACAACACCAGCACACAAGTAGAAAGGAAAGTAGCAATGGCAGTGGCGGGTCAGGAAGGAATGGATATGCCTCAAAGTTGTTGCGTTCACTGAGCAATGCCCAACTCACACATCTAATTGTTTTCATCATTCCCACCACACTTTGAGCTGCCAAACAAGTTAATAGTTATGCTTATTGGCCTCAGTCAAGCCGCATTGATGTCTTCAGGCAATCAGACGGTAATTCCATAATAACTGCATTCATCCTCGGCCAGCACTACCATAAGATCCACCAGAAAGATGCTCTGGGAAGGCATTCAATCTCACCTTCACAGCAGCATGCTCTGGAGCTGCTCCATGGAAGAGGGTCTGCAGACAACAGTAACATGGTGAGCACTTTGACCCAAAGACTTGCAACAAACAACCAGCTTCTTGTTAGACAAAGACCAACAAGATTGAGCTCAGTACTTCTTAGAGGGTGTTAGTCTCCACATGTTTTTATTCAGTGGATTGACAGATGTCATATCATCACTGCTCAACTCTTGTGTCCCTTCTAAAAAACCCAGTAGGACAGAGCAAGTAAAGGTCAGCCGTACAGGAAGAAGCTCTCAGAAACCCGTGCATCAATCACTCAGGTCAGACGGCACTTCCTAGTACAGGTAGTCTTCATCATAGAGCTTGCATCTGCCTCACAGAGACCTATGAGCCAGCTGAAACAGCAAGCTGACAGCAAACTTGAGCACTCACCGTGCAACAGCGGTCCATCTTTTTGGCGTCCGAACGTACATCAGCGCCGCCTGCACAGTGCAGGCATGTGGATCAGGCACTCATCCCTACTGGAAGGCGTGGGGGAAAGTGGCAAGGCAAATAAGGTATGTGATCACCCGTATTGGCACTTGCTCTGGCATTGGTCGGCCAGGAAGCTTCCTATCAGGAGGTGAAGGGTCGATCTCAGCACAACTGTGAGCAGTCAAGGTCACTGCACAGGGCTACCATGACCGTGGCAAGAAGGCTGAAAGAGGCCAGCAAATGCATGCAATTCCTCAGGGCTACAGTGCAGTCAATATGGATACTCACCTTACATTGTGTCAGACATGCCTGCGAGGCGGAAAGGAGGAGCAGTCGGCCAGGATCAGGCGGCTGCTACCTGCAACAAGCAGGCTTGCTTCTTCACATGCTCGCAACTGGCAGGCAGTAGATGAGCACGAAGATGAAAGGGCATATCAGGGACGTTTTAAGACACGACCTGGGCACAGGATTATCCCAAGCCGCAACACGAGTCCCTGGGTGGCTGTTGCACACAGTACAGGGACATGCGAAGCACAGAGTTGCAAGGCCGTCCGGGGTTTGATGTGTGCGTTGAATGTCAAAGCGGGTAAATGAAATTTGCGACGGCGGATCAAGCCATTCACAGCCAAGCAAAGGCAGCCCACCTGGGATGGATAGTAATGTGCCATCGCGGCGGCCCCTTCCGGCAGGTGATACGCCATCCTTCAGACCTGCAATCAGTTGTGCCAGTGAGACAGGTCGGCATCATCCCATTTAATAGAGGGAGACGTCGGTTTAAAGCTGGCTTTCTATGGTGTGCGCCCCCTTTACCCCTTGGTCATCATAGGAGGGATACCAAGGAACGCCTCTGTTGGGGGGCAAACAGGTGAGGTGTGAGGTGATGGTTGGATGGATGTATTCAGTAGCACACCTGTGGCCTGGCTGTGTAAAACAGCAGACAGATGCTCGTCACATCCTAGCACTATCCTAGGCTGGTATTATGTAGATCTGACACTGCATGCGCTCCAGACAGCTTAAGGCTGGGCACAACTTTGACATCCCCTAACGTGTTGCACAACCGTGTGCGAGAATGAAGAATGCCTCAGCCGCCTGGCTTTGGCAAGCTGCCTCTGCAAACCCTAGCTACCTTCCAATTTTGGCCTCCATGTGGCCACAGAACCCTACACAGTCAGTCAATAAATTCTGAGGAAAAGTTTGAAAGAATCAACAGTTGTCCCGAAACCCCTCCAAAGCGTTTGTTCGAGAAAGTTGTCTCAAGAGCAAGGATTGCTGATCACAGCAGACTCTTTCCTTCAGTTTGGCAGGAAAGAAACCCAGATCGAAGATTTCAAGACATGATACATTGACGTTCGCGCCTTGGGCTGGGGAGATGTTAGTCTTACTTCTATACATTGCTATGTGGGAGGCAGAAGTATCGGGCAGACAGCTGTAGGGACAACGACATCGATTAAAAAAGCCTCTTTAAAATCTACTACCGGGAAGTGGCCACCTGAGATCAGGAAGCTTCGTTTGTTTCACGTTCACGATCATGTCTGGGAATGCGTCAAAAAAGCTCCAGGAACTCAAGGATAAGATGGAACAGCAGGTGAGATGAGATCTGAGGATCTGTCATAGTATCCTTTGAAAATCAGCAACCTGCTGTTCCATTGATGTGCCCTTGGTGATACATGCAGGATCAAGAGCTTGAGACTGCCTTTGAGGCAGGCCCTTCTCACCAGCATGAGATCTCCATGAAGGGGGTGGGCACCTTTAGAATAGAGGAACCCGAGTCGGTCAGGCTCCTGGCGAGGAAACAGAGAGCGCAGGTGACTTGCCAACTTGCTGGATGCATGTCAGAATGCGCAACAATGATGTCACCTGACACACTGACTCACACAGTTTATTAACACTATAAATTATGTCTTTTGGCGCCCCGGCAGAGGGAGGATGCAGCACTGGACCGTTACGGGATATGCAAGATGGTGGGGGTGGTCTTGATTGCAGCTGGGATTGCAGTTTTCCTTTTGTGGCTCCTTTTCAGCAACTCAGAGATTCAGAAGGTGCGCCTTATGCGGACTTTATCTTCATGCAACATAGCAAGGGTATGCTGGCCGAAGCACTGTGCTGGCATCAAAATCGTGTCTTGTGCTTCCGGAGTCTCACATCTCTCTGGTGCCCACAGATGATCCCGCCAACTGTGGGCTTTCAAAGACCACCCATGAACGCAAGGTGAGCCCTATGAACTCTAACCATGCTTGTAATGTCTTACAACCGTCTTGCTGGTAGTGTCTGTTACAACAAAATTCTGAAAGCTGAACGTATTTCTGCAAACACGGCATGACGGAATCTGGTGTATCTCTGCGGCGCAGTGAGCTTCAAAAAGTGCGACCTGGCAATGTATGCCCCGAGCCAGAGTGGTTGCCGGAGGAATGCCTGGGATCTATGCGGCAGAAGAGCAAAAAGACCTTTGATGGATGCCAGCTGTTTTTCGAGGAGACAGGATACAGTTTGGCACTGCTCAAGGCTTGCGGCATAATTGTGGACTCTCCTTAGACTGCAAAGTTCTCTCTGGCTTTCCATGCTGCAACTGTACTGAACACACAAAATGCCCAGACGCTCAGCGGCTGATGGTAGTTCAGAAAGATCCAGCAAGTTTGAAGGTTGTGACGCAGCCTTGCTGCTGACCATCTACTGTACATTGCTTACATGCGTGTCCCTTTTCCTGTGTCAGACGTTTACAATCAGACAATACTGGTGATCTAGCAACAGTTGCCCTTTTCATCTAAACAAGCTAGACCAAAATGATGATACTGGCCCGGGAACATCAACAGAAAATGAGCACCCCCCGAGTTGTTCTTGAAGTTGAATGATCTAGATATTGCTATCTTCAGATGTTGGAAAGGCCTGATGTACAGTTTAGAACAGCGTTTGCAGCAGACAATTGCGAGGAATCAACTCAACTTGAAGTCTGCCCAAAAATAAAGTTTAGTACGCTTCCCAAAACAGAGTGAAAGTGTGCTCAATGCAACAAATGCACACTTTTATGCGCGTCACGCACCCCTGAGTCAAGCGTGCTTCAGGATTTCCCACCTTTGGCATGCAAATAATGACACGATAACGCCAACTTGCCGACATGCATGCAGAGCAAGAAATTTGAATTGCTTAAAAGCGTTGGCCCTAAGCACTCGTGCACATTTTTGATGCAATCAGATCCATTGTCTCAAAATCGCAGCCTCCCCCTTCTGTAGGCGAAGTAGGTCAAAGTTCCCACTAGTGCGCCGCCAAGATGCGCTGTATGTCCCACAAAATTGCCACCGGGCCCAGGGCTCTGCTGCCCTCCCTGCCATTATCACCAAGCTTGCTTAAGAGCAGAAAGACCTCAAACCAGGCACTGCAACAAACAAAACGAGTGCATTGCACACATACCGTTGCGCCAATTATGTCAGAGTAGATCCACAGTCCACCAAAGAGGAAGGCCGGCACTGGGATGATGCCTGCAGGTGGAAAATATCGTGTTGTTGCACCGAATCCGCGGTTGCTTCCGAGCTTCATTTGGACCAGTTCACATTGCCTCCGGTGTACCTGCTGATGCAAGCAGATGGAGAAGCATACCATAGAGCAGGACTGTAGACTGCGGAGACACCAGGATGTTGAATGTCACGCATGCGTTGACAGAACCTGAAGCGCCGAGTGCTGGAGGCGAGTGCCTTATTGCTATCTCACGCCCCCGGGGATGCTTGATGGAGCCTGTTGCATCCACACTTCTTATTCTCTCCTGCCATGCATGCAATGTCACAATAACATGGGTGGTGTCACTGCATCATGGGTGCAGGCTGCACATGCATGCGGCGCCTGGAGGTCACAATCTGCAAGCACGCTCAAAGCATTGGCAGTTGCGCACTTGTGATCTTGTAGTATTCCTGTGCCAGGTATGCTACATTGCCGGCAACACCTCCACACAGATAGAGGAAGTACACCTGGCACACGCACATGCATCACCCAAGTCTGCAATTACACACTGGCATAATAATATATATATTAATGACAACATTGTCCAGCATGTTGCTGGCCATAGTAAGAGAGCTTCATGCCAGTGACCAGGATCATGAGGCACACCAGTCTGCCAGGAAAGCCGCGATTCCAGAAGAAGTACAGAGTGAACATGTTCGCCAAAAGATGCATGCCGTCCTTGTGGCTGAAGCACGAGGTGATGAGAGTATGCACATATCCAGAGCGGATATGCTGCAGGCTGACAAGAAAGTGCTTCATCATGAAGGCTGGGTCAATCTTCCAACCCAGAAAAGCGGCAACATTGAGCCCCACAAGCACCCTCAGCGCGTTCTCGCAGCTGGAGGATGGCGCTGAAAAGCTCCTTCAGAACAGATACATCAAAATCAGGATCAGAAGAGCTGAAGAGGATGGGCAGGGTTGATGAGAAACAGCATCAACGTAACGATTGAGAAAGAGTATGACAAGTTGGATTACCTGAGTACGTAAGATTGCCTGAAGGTATTGTACTGGCGTACGTGCGTGAAAGACCTGTAGCTAGCTGGGAACTGAGGGGTCGCATGCCGTGCATGTACAGCAAGCGAATTGCCTATTCCTTGTGCAAGGCGTGGATCTCCAGTATATCTTGATATTGTGAAGTTAGAGCATATGGATTCAAGTTTGAATTGTCCTAGTTGCTTGCTTATTCGACTTGTGAAGCATTCTTGATCGGTGGTTCTTAGGAGTTTTACAAGAGCTCTTTGCATTTTTCATCGAGATGCACCGAATAAGAACCACTATGCAGATTCTGGGTTCTTGTACTTATTCAAAGTAACTTTTCTTCAACAAAGAACAAAGCAACATGCAACGTCGGACGGGGCGATGGTGAGGGAAAGATCCAAAATAGGCACTCGTTTTGAATTTGAATTTATTCCTTGATACCTCCCATGCAGAATGCTCTCATCAGCTGACACAATCTGGTTGCTGAACCAAATGTGGCATCTGTTAATTTGTAATTTACGAGACATAGCAATTAGAAAGCTGACTGACTTGATCGTCAAACAGCCGATGTTCCGCACGCGCGCTTCATTTACTAAATGAAGCGCGATAGTAGATATTCAATAAGATTTATTGATGCCATTCATTGAAGGCAGCTGCAAGTTGCTGACGGCAAGGCAGACTGCCGGGAAGGCACACATTAAGGTGGCTCTGTCCTAGATAAGGCCTCAGCACTCCAGAACTTCTGACTTGAAGTCACCGGCTACCAGTTGCATACGCTACCATCATGGTATAATACTTAGGTTCCTTTCGTCGTGTTCTAGACTCCTCCAGTTGGGTTCAAGACATACACCATACGTCGTTAATATTTGCACAGTTTTGGTACGGCCTTGAACGGGAGTCGCAACGGCAGCTACTCATGCATGCGCCCTTCACAGCCGCCGTATTCACCTCCCTCAGGGTGCAGGTGCGGTTCAGAAACAGCTGACCCGGCCTTGACGTCTGGGTCAATACAAAAATAGCCCAGCCTCCCCAGCTGGAACCTGCACGCAGAGACAGAGGCCTTACTCCACTGATCCCGGGACATTTGCCATGCATGCAGCTCTCATTTGGAGAGAGAAAAAAGACTCACTAGTATCAATATTTGCTGCGAAATCTTGCAGATTTCATTTGTATTGTCACACAGATGGTCTCACTGCCCCTTGTAGATACTGCATTCCTATTATGTAGATGGTGGCCCGCTCAGTCACTCAGCAGAACAGATGGTATCACACAACAGCATTGTTTCAAGAACACATCAGATGAACTTGAGATCAGACTCGTTTCAAGCCAATGCTCAGGAAAGTACGCTCCGCCTCACTTTCCATTTCATGGCGGGAGGCCATAGTTTCTAAAACCACTGTCATTTCGGATTCGGTAAGGATGTCCTCCCAGTCTATGATCGCTTTCTTGACTGGTAAAGGCCGGCAAAGGAAGTCAAATATCACATGCCTGAAGCCTCCTCTCTAGAGATCTGGCAGGCCATAACAGGCACATGACAAGAGGGGATGAAATTTTACCTTCCTTGTCCTTTCCGTTGAAAAATACTCAAATGCAAGCCATGGATTTGTAGTAAGTCAAGCCGAGCCGTGCCATGCCATGCCAATAATTGTGTCTTACACGCATACACTCACTACTGTCCAAGAAGGCTACTAGCACGGTACCGGTGCTGTCACTGCATGGTGCAGTGCTGACATGTCATTGTGCAGAGCCACACGCAGCCATTCCGAATGGCTGAGCCAACTGGTCACTGACGTGTGGCATGGGCATAGATAGCTAGAGCTATGAGCACTCTGTGGCAGCATCATGTCCATGTTGTGCCTCATGCGTACGCATCGACTCAAATTAAGCAGCAAGTGCACATTGTAGATATCTAAACACTGCACAGAAGGGAGCCTGAAGAGAAGCTATTTTTTATCATTATTACAGGGTGTTCCTGCCAGTGGCAAGATGTGCTCCAGACGAGCTGCATGTAAGAGCTGCCACGATCCTACCCATTGTTGGACTTCCCAGATCCAAGCAAGACCCAATCCGGTTGAGTCAAACCGTGGGCACGGTGCTCAGTATATACATATATGAAAAGCATAAGGTGCTGTATCGCAAAAAATGTGCACTTCAAAACCAACTGTAAGTTTTGCCTGCCCGATTCATACCGCTCATAGACTTCCAAACAATTGTTCAGTGAGCTCTTCATATGGGTTCTGCAGCAGAGGAGGACTTTTCAAGCATATCAGCTGATTCTCCAGGCCCTTGTGTCCATCGCTGCCATTCTGATCAGCAAGGTTCTATCCACGTCATCAGACTTTGTTTCTGTACTCTTTTACTGCTGCGATGACGGCCGTGACATTGATTGCAGCTACCACTGCCATGTCAACTTGAACTCGCACCCACTTTGGGGTCCATGCCTGAAGGAGGCTGCATGCGTGGAGGTGTACCGACAATGGCAGGCTCAATTTCCCAGCATCAATCAGCTCAGGTACATCCTGCATGCCATTGAAACCCAGTGGGACAGATGACAATACCAGCACATGAATGTGACAAAAACGAATTTCGAAAGAGCGTATCACAATGTTGGCATGCTAGGTCGACGACGCACCTCAGAAGAAAGTTCTGTTTTAGTGCCGAGTACTGCAGCATCTTCAAGGCTTGCGGGCTCAGTATTGCCATGCAGTGCACGTTCGACTGCGGCAGCATCCTGCTGCATTGGCGATGTGTCCTGCTCACTGCAGTCTCTGCAGCTGTCTGGAACATGATCCGATGAAGTCTCTTGGCAGTCATCGTTCACAGTGTTCTCCTGCAAGACCTCGGCTGGCTCACTGTCTGCAGACTCAGAGGCGCTTTCATCTGTGCTGCCACTGCCTTGTAGGTGACGAGAAGCTGAAGCCTTTGCAGGCGTGTCTGGAGTGGCAATGGTGCTTTCAGTATCTGAGGTTTGCTCCAAGTGATCAGGAGGGCTCAACTCTTCTTGTTCTGGGGACTCGGGCAGTCTGCGCTCCCCAGTTGCGCTGCTGAGAACCCCATCCTCAGGTGCCTTGGCTACTTTCTCGGTCACTTCTCCTTGCAAAGCTGCACCAGCTGCTGCTGCTTCTGCTTCCTCTCTCTTTATACGTTCAGTGACGGCTCTCTGCATAGCCCATATTGATAAAATATCACGTTTGAAAATTCTTCACGTGGCGGAAGACCTGAATACAGGTTTTGGTCCACGTTGCACACGCTGATGCGGAAGCAACTCTGTGTGAAGGGAGGCAATTACGTTTTTTGACTACTATCTTACCTGTTTTGCTCGATATTTTTGCTGAGAAAGAGTGTATTTCTTGCCCATCGTGATGTCTGTTCTCGAGGTATGTCTGCTTCTTTCACGTGACCATTGCTCGACGGCTGTCTGATTTTCTGGTTTCACATAAAGCAGTGAAGTGACTCAAACCAAAACCCGCCCCGTATGCAAACCGTGACTTCGCACGATATTCAGCAGACCACCTTTTCGCTGGTTGTGTGCATGGGCTGCGCTCGATATCACTAGTGTTCTGAACGATGGCCAACGATGATATTGTTTTGACGAATGACGTAGCCTGATTGTCTTTCTTTTGGCCAAGTCTTCTCGTTCCCTACTGGGTTCTTGACGAAATCCAATCTATTATTCATTACTAGAGAAACCCTATTAAGGGGTGAAAGTCGAGCCCTACCACTCAGGTAGCACGAGGAGGCGGCCTTTCGCGATCATTCTCTTCGTGGTTGTTCTGTGCAAGCAATGTCCTATAAGTTGAGTGTGGGATAAGACGAACCTCCTTATCTAGTGGCGGACATGGCGACCACCATGCTGCTCAGACCAGATGAAGAGAGGATGTTTGAAGGCCAGCCAAAGGTGGGGAGCATGCGATGGCCAATCATCATTTGATGCTAGTAGTCCCTCTCATTTTTTGCACAACCATCTCCCTTCTATGCTTTCTTGACGAAACGTACTTGCAAGATTTGCATGCAGAGAGTTTAGATCGTCAGTGGTCATCTATGCCAGATTTATTGATTGCAGGGGTTCCCGTTCGAGGGCTTTCACATGGAAGATGTGATGCTGCCCGAAGACGATGACATGGATATCCCCAGCGATGAGGACGATGAGGATGAGGAAGAAATCCAGACAGAGACTGGTTTTGGAAGCGTAGTCGGTGAGGCACTCTCAGCTCTTGCTCACAATCCTTCTTCTATTGAATGTTCTCAGAACAAAATACCATGCATGTTATGACAATCCCTGAGGCTGTTGTGCTGTGCAGTGGTGGACAACTTGCCACAAGTGCCTCCTGAGAAGTATGAGAAGCTGTCTGGCGTGGTGAAGAAAGTCATCAGCCAAGCAAAGGTCGTCATACGGGAAGGTGAGGCATGTTTGCAAAACAATTGCACATGGAGATGTTTTTGGTACGGATCGGATTGGCAGACTCACTGGTGTTTGGCTTACACAGGGGGATTTTTCATGCCAGTGGATGAGGAGACAAAGTTGAGCAAGGGATTTGCCTTTGTGGAGTTCAACTCACCAGAGGTCAGTCAGCCAACTCTTAACGACAGGCTTTGCAGAAATGAGGCAGTGCTGGGGGCACTGAGCAAATTTTGTGACATCGGGTCTGACTTCTGAGGCCATGCACACAGACTTGATTATTTTGGACGTTTTCTTGCAGGAGGCACTTGCTGTGAGGCAAGTTGTGAATGGTTTCAAGCTGGACAAGAGCCACACCTTTGCAGTGAACTTGTTCGACGAGATAGACAAATACATGCGGATACCAGACGTGTACGAGTCGCCTGAGGACAAGAAGTTTGAGCCGACAGTGAGTCCAGCCTCCCATCCATCGCGGTTGTGATGTTAATTGTCAGCTTCCTGGGATGCACCATTGTACCACTGGCTTAGGACTAAATATGACTCTGCAAGGACAAATTTTGGACCACAAGGCCACTGAGATAATCTTTCTGGTGCCATTATTACATGACATCCCCTGCAAGTCCAGACACAGGAGCCAGAACTGGTGTCCGTGACGGGATTAGTCATTGAGCGTGTCTGTGCTTCAAAAACAGGAGAATCTTTGGACGTGGATGATGGACAAGCGGGGTCGCGACCAGTTTGTGGTGCGCTACGGCGACGAGACAGAGGTGCACTGGAACGATGCGCAGCGGGCTCAGGCAGAGGAAGTGTACAAGCGCTCCTTCTGGACGGAGTCCTTTGTGGTGTGGTCACCCCACGGCTCCTACCTGGCCACCGTGCATCGCCAGGGTGTCGCCATCTGGGGCGGGCCCTCCTTCCAGCGGCTGCACCGCTTCTCACATCCAAATGTGCGCTCTCTCTGTCTTGCTACTTGTGTGCTGCTTTCCTAAGCCTGTGCGACCTATTTGCTGACTTGTATTGTGGCCCTTGTATTGAGGCTGTCTGGTTTCAGCGTGTGCTTTGGCAGCCATGCAAGTCATGCGCCAATGGAGGAACTTTCTTCCAGAAACAGGTCTTCAATATATTGGTACCATCCGTCCACTTTAAATCAACAGAATGGTGGAGGTCTCATGGTGTTCATGTGCAGGTGAGATTAGTGGAGTTCAGCCCAGACGAGAAGTGCATCATCAGCTACAGCAGCAGGGAGCCCAGCAATCCCAATGAGAAGGCAGGCCTGCTGCTCAATGTGTATGACTGCGCCACCGGCCAGAGGCTGCGCTCGTTCGAGGGCAGCATTGACGACTATGCTGTCGGCTCGGCAGCCACCAGCGACGGCTCCCTCAAGTGGCCCATCTTCAAGTGGGCCGCCAACACGTGCGCGCCCTATACTCCTTGCATCTATTTTCTCCCTGTACTCTTCTCAACTTACATCCAGCAGAGCAGATCGCCTGCTAAGGACACTGGAGGAATAATCTGAGGGAAGTGTGAAATTACTGCAGTATCTGGTGTCGAGGAAGTGCAGCATGCAGCCGCAGTCAGGGAAACAATTGGAATCCATTGAGGTTTGTGGATCGTTGGCGATATCTATCGATGCTTCAGAAATAGAATGTTGAGTTGGACATGTCGATCTCAAATTGGTGTCTGTAGCCAAATGACGCTTGGCACATTGCGTCTGTGAGGTGTGCTCTTGTGCGGCCGCAGGTTTATAGCGCGGCTGGGCAAGGGGTCGATCAGCGTGTACGAGCTGCCGGACATGGTGCTGCTGGACAAGAAGAGCCTGAAGCTGGAGGGCGTGCAGGACTTTGCCTGGTCCCCCAGCCAGCCCATCCTCTGCGCCTACCAGACCGAGCAGGCTGGCGGCAACCTCCCCGCACGCATCTCCCTCATCTCCTTCCCCGAGAAGCGCGAGCTCCGCCAGAAGAACCTCTTCTCCGTGTCAGGTGCGCCTCTGCGCCTGTTCACCGCTGCGTGACGGACTGTATCCGAGTGTACCAACAAGAATGACCGATTTATTGCATGTGTCAGGGTGATTGGGACAGTAATGGCTTTGAAGCAGGATGACCCCTATCAACATGGCTGATCCTTTGCGAAGTTGCTCAGAACAAGTGCCCAGAGACTGGAAGCTGATCTTGCTGTGGTGTGCAGATGTGCGCCTGTTCTGGCACCCTCAGGGCGACTACCTGGCCGTGCAAGTGGACCGCTTCACGAAGACCCGCAAGTCGACCTTCACCGCCTTTGAGCTCTTCTCCGTCAAGGAGCGCGACATCCCCATGGAGGTCCGTCCTGCGCCCTGCTTCCTTACCTCGCTTGTATCCTATCTCTCCTGCACCATTATAACATCCAATATCGACTGTCGCAGCGCTAAACACACTTACACCCAGCGTAGGAGGCTAGGCAGCTAGGAAGGTTCCCATGCCGCTCTGTTTGGCCTAGCTGGTTCTGGGTTCTCTGCGCTGGCTGAGTCAGCGGTGCATGCTGAGTCAGCTGTGGGGGGATGCAGGTGCTGGAGCTGCCCAACAGGAACGACAAGATCGTGGACTTCCAGTGGGAGCCGCGGGGCAGCCGCTTTGCGGTGCTGCATGGGGAGGGTCCGCGGCCCAACCTGTCGCTGTATGCGATGCGCGACATGAAGACGAGCGCGCGCGGCGTGCAGCACATCACCACCCAGGCCGGCAAGCAGGCCAACTGCATCCACTGGTCGCCCCAGGCACGCCCCCATTTTCCCATCTTCTCTGCCCTAATGGCATCATACACATTCTCTTGTCTCTAGCCCATCCCAAACGACCTGCATCGTAGAGGGACCTCTCTTTATCCCATGCCACAGTTCATGGGAGGAGTGGGGAAGCATTTTTCTGGGCAGAGAGGGCAGAGGGGAGCTGTGCTTGGCAGTGTCTGCAGCTACGATTATTTGTAAAATGACAGAAAAATGTGATTGGATGTGTTTTGGTGGTGCAGGGGAAGTTCCTGGTGCTGGGCGGGCTGAAGGCGATGAACGGGCAGCTGGAGTTCTTCAGCGCGGACGATGGAGAGGTGATGAACGCGGCGGAGCACTTCATGTGCACCAACATCGAGTGGGACCCCACGGGGCGCTACGTTGCCACCTCCGTCACCCACATCCACCAGATGGAGAATGGCTTTAACATCTGGCTCTTCAACGGCACCCTCCTCTATCGGTGCGCGCGCCTCATACCTGGCCTGACTTCACCTGTGCAGGGCGTTTTACCATTTAGGACCTGTGGTCCCCTGCTCTTCAATTCTGTAATCTAGAGAAAGGGGACTTTGAACCTGTTTTAGTGTTAAGGTAGCTAGCCATAGGAAAAGACGGCGAGGAGCTGCATGTCTGTGGGCTGCTACCTGGGATGTCTTTGCAGTAGCTATGTGGCCAGTCTCCCCATAGCGTGCAAAGCAGCACGCCAAGCATGCAGCGACCCGAGTGGGGCAAGTTGGTGTGTCAGTTTCTGAAGCTGTACTGAGGCAGCTCTGTGTCACTTCACAGGGTGCAGAGGGATCAGTTCTTCCAGTTCAGCTGGCGGCCGCGCGCGCCGACGCTGCTGAGCAAGGAGCAGGAGGCCGACGTCGTCAAGCGCCTCAAGGAGTTCTCCAAGCGCTACGACGAGGAAGACTCCAAGATCCTGGAAGAGGTGCGGCCCCCCGTCTTTTCATTTATGTTTTGCGCAACACATCAGGTGAACAAATGCACTTCTGTGCCTTCTGGGCATTAAGCTTGTCTTCTGTGCATCCTCCTCAGTGGTGCTGCATGTTGCTCATGCAGGATGTGATGCACATACTACTGTTGGGTTTTAATCGGATTGCCTCTTCAGTGTTCTGCCAGGCTTCAATGGCTCTGGCGGGTGGGGACTGGTATTTTCTAAGAGGTATTCTGACGAGTGGATGCTTGGGGTGCAGACGGATGTGGCGATTGTGGCGGAGCGGCAGAGGATGATGGAGGAATGGAAGGAGTGGTATGACACCAAGAGGGAGTGGCTGGAGTGGCACACGCAGGGCCTCAACCAGCTGCTGGGCGACCGGCTAACTGAGGGCGACTTCACTGTCGAGGAGGTGGAGACAGAACTCACCATCGGCACAGCTGAGGAAATCATCAAGGCATGAGGTGCTTCGAGGGATGCGGGTGCTTGTGATGCGATGCGTTGTAAAATCACCATGTAAGCGGATTCAGTTATTGTAAGGTCACTCAATGAATGATTCTTACAATGCGAATCTAGCTGACATCAAGTGCATGGGAGTCTGGGGGCCTCGTGACTCGCGAGCGGATCCAGGCCATCATGCACACTCATCGTGACGATGCACCAGATGATGCATGCCATGATGGCCGGCACTGATGACCACTCAGCTCATTCAAGAAATTACTGCGGCACTGACAGTAAAATTCTCAAAGAGCAATATGATCACGAGCGTCTTTGAATTGCCTCCCTGCCTTGCAGTCAACAAGGTCAAAACTTGAGCTTGAGCAGCTGCAGGTGTCGGAACCCCATCTAGGTTTCCACGAGAAAGCGCGCAAAACTCCGAAACGTATACGCATCAGCGAACGATTGCACTTCGATACACTTCGAGAAACTTTCGAAGGCACTTCCATCAAGCACCCATGGCCACGTCTTTGACGACGGGAAGCCTAATGCAAAGGCAGCTTGTTACAGGACGACATGGCGTCACTGGTTCTGTAGCATCCTTCAGATCAGTGAGGAATTTGCAGTCACATGGCCACCTCAAGGTGAAGAGGATTCAATAAAAAAATTGGCAGCAATTACGCTGCCAAATATATATACATCAGCACAATTTGCCTTACTTTGTGTCTTGATCTTCCAAAACCCTTGTGTCTCCTGAGCACTGATGGTCGTTACCTCAGGCTCATAGGTGACTCACGCAGATACTTGTGTATGCATAGGCAAACTATAGGAAAGCTTTAGGTCCATCGTGCAGCAGCACTGCAGCCGCAGGCTCTTACGAAATTACAGATCGGACCACGCTGAAGCGCTATGCCAAAAGGGCAGTGTACGATCGTGCAGTGGTGCATGCCATTCTAGACGAGGTAAAGACTCATGAGATCCAAGCACTACACATCTATTTACTGCTTGAGCTTGAGTTGTTGTTGTGAAGTTGTTTACCAAACCTCCACCACCATGCATTTCATGCGCAGGCATTTGTCTGCCATATTGGCTTCGTGGTCGATGGCCAGCCCTTCGTTATCCCCACAGGGTATGCACGTGATGGCGACGTCCTCTACTTCCATGGCTCAGTTGGGAGCAAGATGCTGCGCGCTTTGGAGTCCGGGGCAGGTGGGAGCACCCAGCAAGCGCTCTCCTGCCATTTTCCAGTAGATATGAAATGAAACCCATGTTGTTGTCACCTTCATGGATAAAGTAGCATGCTGACTTAAAATGGTGTGCTCGCAGATATCTGCGTCACTGTCACGTTGCTGGATGGCCTTGTGCTGGCACGGTCCCAATTCAACACTGACATGGTAAGGTCAAAGTGATTCAATCTTTTCCTGCCGCATGATGCTCTTGGGACCTTCAGGGAATGCCGGCTCTGCATGCTACTCTCGTGTGATGCTCAAGTGTTTTTGCAATCACTGTTGACGGGGGATGGCTTGCGCAGAATTACAGGTGCGTGGTGATTCTGGGGAAATCTCGGTCAGTGAGCGACCCTGAGGAGAAGGCTTCGGCGCTGCTCAAGCTGACGGAGCACATCATCCCCGGCCGCACGCAGCATGCGCGCGCAGCCAACGACCGGGAGCTGTCACAGACTGCCGTCCTAGCCATCGACCTCAATGAGGTCTCTGCAAAGGCAAGCGCGTGTGCCCACATAACATGCAAAAAATGTCAACCGCATGCAACCTGGAGCACTCAATGGATCACTGCGGCTGATGATTGTTAACTTGGCTGAGCAGCTATGGGCTGCACTGCGTTGGCAGGTGCCATAATCCTTGTTGCTTGACCACACATGATGCAATGTTCTGCATCTCTGCATCTGTTCATACACAGGTGTCAACAAATTTCTGCCGGGGTGCTGCTAGGTGAGCGACAAGAATACAAACGACGATGATGAGGACTATGAGCTGCCAATCTGGGCAGGAAGGGTGCCGCTGAAGCTTGTGCCTGGCACCCCAGAGCCGGACCCGCGACTAGATCCGGCGTATGCAGATGACATTCCCGAGTACATCATGCCATACAAGCGCCCCACAGAGAAAGTGTGAAAGATTTGGGATGGCTGCTGCACCTTGCACCTTAAAGAAAGTTGGTGCAATAATATTCCAAATTTCTTGCCCTGCTCAATGCAGAGCCAGAGGCATATGAAGCAGGGTTAATATGACTCAGCATCTGATATTGATGATGAATGATGAGCTACCGACGACATGCTGCATGCTGTTCAATTTGAGACTCCTGCTCTCAAGCCTTGAGGCTCTCAAACCCGGCAAGCCTGAGGGCCTTGAGACCGGGGCTCGTACCGCTCCTGACAGGAGCCTCCTATGCACCTTGCACGGGATCGCAGTGTATTGAAAGAACAACGTGTTGAGGCCATTGCAAGTGTGTAACCAATGTAATGATGAGCATGATGCTGTTGACATCGGCATTCTAGTTGGGGCCAATTAGAGGTCATCAGTGGAACAATTCTTGGGGTCCCCCCGTTTGCATGCATGCAGACTTTTGGCTGATTTCAGAAAGCTGCATTCCGTTTTGCAAATCTGGCTCCTCTCCTTTCATGTCTGCACATCTCTTGGTTTTATTCCAGCTCACATTTCATTTATATTCGCTGGTATTCAACATAGCACACTATCCAAGGAAAACCGCAGTTGCGTCCGGCATTGATGTCGTAGGTGCTATTTTAGGTCCTGAGGATTGATCACTTGTGTCGTTTTTACTGTTGATGTACAAGTATTCTCTGAATAAGGCCGCTGGTCTTCCGTATAGCTCGTTAGGATGCACAAAAAGGAGTGTCTTCCAAGTAGCGCCAACTTGGCCTTCAGGACTCTTCAGAAGCGCTTCGAATTGCCTTGTAAAAGCAATATCAACATCGCCAGTCATCAGCAGCAAGCCTCTTGTTGTGGGAATTGGATGGCTGGGCTCCAAGGCGAGGCATTTTGACAAGTGATGACCCTCCATCGTTTGTTGTGCACATCGCACTGATGCTCGAAATTGACCTCTCACAGGTGCTTATAGATCTTGAGGTGTGGACTTTTGTCTTGACGACAGTTCTTGCGTAAGCAGGTATATCGATCTTTGGAAAGATGTGGGGCAACCCACCCTGGGCATTAGGCCTCAGACAAGGTCGATCATGGTCCCTCCTCTTGGAGACAGGGCTGCCTCAGATTTCCTGATCCAGCTCAGGGATGCACAGGCACAGAGTCCCAGCCGGCCCATTGTGTTTCACATTTTCAGGTTGGTGCTCTTGTCCCAAGCACAAGCTTCTGTGGAGCTCTGATAATACTTTGAAGGCAACCACAAATGTGGCGGCTGTGCTGACAGCAATGCAGGCTTCATATTCTTTGGCACCATGCTGCGCAAACTTGCACAACAGGACGAGGAGCTCTACTCCAAGGTACTGGGGAGGCCCTGCTCCATGAGAGATCTGGGCCGGCAGCCCGAAGTGGCCCTGGACATCCTGGATGCCACTGCTGGCATAATCTTGGATTCAGCACCTTCTCGCTTGACACCTGACATTGCTGCCAGGTAAATGCCAGCCTCACGGACAAGACGGCAAATGCTGGCATCTATAGTCTGCATGCCATCAAAATTCAGAGCATGCTATCATCTTCCCCAAAAGTTACTGAGATGGGTACCGCAGGGGTTTCACAGCAGCTATCCTTGGAGAGCCCGCACAGGGCATTGAGTTGAGGCGCCCAGTTCTCACACAGGCCTCAAAGCTGGCCCTTCTGCCGGTGTTGGGCCTGCCAGTGATTTCCGCGCGCATTAGAGAGGTGACCTCCCTGCATCCAATCCAGCCCATGGCACACCATGAGGCAGTCCAAACCTCCTCAAAGCTCACACTCCAGGAACATTGGCCATTTTACAGTGCTGTGCTTTGGGGCTGCTGGGGGTGAGATTGAGTGCAAGCCTTGCAATGTTATTGAACTGGCTGGATCTGCAGGTCTGGAACGCATGGGACAATGTGGCTCCAGTGCGGCCTCAGCTGTATCTATATTCTCCAGTCGATGCACTGATCCCTCCTCAAGAGGTTGCCAGATTCATGGAGCAACAGGTATATTGCTGAGGAGCAAATGTCTGGTAGAAAGCAGTGGGTGATGGAGGACTGTACAGAGGGTCTGGATCTACCTTGGGGATTCAGTGCGTTACAACAGTGCATTCCAATACGCCAACTTCTACGCTTTCACGACCATGACCACATGGTGCTGTTGCACCGCAGGCTGCAAGGGGAGTCACAGTGCACTCCAGAATGTTCCCCGACTCGCCGCACTGTGAGCACTACAGGGTCTACCCTGATGAGTACAGGGAAGAAGTAACAAAATTCATGGACGCTCTTTAATTCGTTCCTTTGATTCCAGAATGGAACCCAAGGCGTTTGCTGGGCACTTTATTGCTTCACTGTGACCACTACAGGGTCTACCCTGATGAGTACAGGGAAGAAGTAACAATATTCATGGACGCTCTTTAATTCGTTCGTTTGATTCCAGAAATAAACCCAAGGCGTTTGCTGGGCACTTTATTGCTTCAAAATTGTTGGATAGGATCCAGACTCCGATCCCAGTGAATTAGCCTTCACGCCAGTTGTGCGCGCACTTCTCGCACTTGAAGAACAGCGTGGCAGGCTCGTCTGCAGACCGCGTCTGCACTTCCATGAAGTATGCTGCTGTGTGGCCGCACTTTGGGCATGGCACTGCATTGAGCCACAGAATCATTCTCAGCATGCATGCCTAAAAATACAGAAGTTGGACATAGGCATGCTAGGGTCAATCCTGGTGAATGAGCTGGCCTTGTAATGCTCACTGCCGTGACCAGCACTTTACTGTAAGGACTGAACTCACCATTTGTCTTCTGGACGTTCTTCCAAGCGTCCTCACCTCCAAGCACGTCATCGACCTCCTTCTTCTTTAGAGGGACAGCCCGTGTGATCTGCACAAAGCCGCCTTTTTGTTCACACTCACCAACAATAAAATATTGTACTCTTGCATGATTGCCTGTAACAGTGATAAGCACACGTGACAAGAACTGGTATTGCAATTTCAGTGAATCATTTGAGTGGGATCACCTGTCTGTCAATGGCATAGACGTAGGGGCAGCACTGGCAGTAGAAGACTAGATCTCCTACTTCAGACGCTTTCACTAAAGTTCAAGACACCAAATTTTTATGTCAAAAGGCAAATGACCTTTCATACAAATTAGATGTTGACAGCAGAAATACCGCAAGCATAGTAAAAGTTGCACCTCACCAAATAGTAAATTTGCACAGGTGGGGCAGAAGGTGTCCGCTGCCATGGAAGCTCGTTGCTTTTATCATCTAGAAATCATGTCCAATGCCTCAAAGTCATTCAACTCATCTCTGTCTCCTGTGCTCTGACTGATGAAGCAGATGCCCTGGCACTGGAAAATTTACTGCCACCTCAACGGTGTCTTGCCCACAATGAGGCTTGCAGTTGTATCCGATCAGGAATTAATGCTCTAGGAATGAGGCGTACCAGTCGTAAGCATTGAAGTGGAGTTGCTACCACTTCAGCACATATGGGCTGATGACTCATGCCTAGTCAAATGATGACCATAGATACCCATACCCAGAGGGCATCTGGTCACATCGTACACATCAGTGATAAGATCTCATCTTACGCTTCTAAATACTGGCTCGATCGATTATTAAGGAGGGTCCTCACGGGCCTGCAGCAAGTGCATTCACTCTTTGCAAACACAATAATGTGGTGTTCTTGGGAATGAATTTGATCCCTACACGCCCTGACCATATTTAACAATCTTTACAATACGGCGACGGAGGATTGACAAGGACAGAGTCTGTCTGGAGAGACTGCACAAGATCCAATGAGTCTACTCTCAAAATCCATCGTGCAGGCTTTTGCTGAGAGTGTGGCTGTGGGAGATCTTGCCCCTGAAGCCGCAGATGCGCTGGGTCCACATTTGGAAGTCAGATTGCGGGAGATCATCCAGGTATTTTTTCCTGAAACCAACGTGCTTTCTGTTCCCATTGGTTTTTGTTCTGTCTCTAACACTCCATATGCTGTGCTGCAGGATGCGTCAAAATTCATGCGGCACTCAAAGAGGCACACACTGTCCACGGAGGACATCAATAGCGCTCTTATCTTAAATCTGAAGGAGGTGATTGCTTCACTGCAGTTGGCCTGATTACAGCTCGGCATGACAATTCTCCTGTACCTGCTTTTTCATAATTTCGCACATTATCTGGTTGACTCCACCAAATCTGTTGGTGTGCAGCCAATTTACGGCTATGGCAGCAAGGTCCTCGCCGGATTCTCCACTGCACAGGGCCTGCGAGACACCTTCTTTGTCCAGGACCCCCTCTGCGACATACAAGAGGTGAGACAGTCAACCCAGTGCTGTATATAACCCTGCAGCTCACATTTTGGTGTCCACACACTGTCACAATCTCTGCGCATTCAACTCCGGGCGCTGATGTAAAGGTGTTGCTGGCTGGATTGCAGGTGCTAGCGCAGCCGCTGCCCAGGTGTCCTGTGGAGGTGGGCACGCTGCCGCACTGGCTGGCCATTGAGGGCAAGCAGCCCACCACTGCGGAGAACGCCATCATCGAGCGCCGCAAACCGGCCGCCAAGCGCACCAGGACTGCTGCTCAGCTAGACAGCACACCAGGCATGCAACCCTGCAAGATAACCTCGGTTAAGATGTTCAGTCCTATTTCTGGGCAGCCTGTTGAGATCCGCCCGGACCTATCTTACTGAATGGTGCCCCAATTTTGCAAGGTGGTTGGTCAAATGGAATTGATACATAGTCCAAAGACTCTTGATTATGAATCCATACGTCCTATCTTGGTCTTCTATTCCATTGACAGTGCCATGTACGAGCTGCACTCCGCATGATTGAAATGAGCAGCGCACTCTTCGTATGTCCTTGAATGATGGATGCTTGCGCAAGCAGGTACTGTCCCTGCAGCCTCATCAAGCGGCAGAGGCAGTGAAAAGGAGGAGCGTGCCGCACCGGTGAATGGTCCAGTTGAGCATGTGCTGTCCCAGGAGCTGCTGCTGTACCTGGACAGGGTCAAAGGCCTGCTGCAAGGTCAGCAATCACCCTTCCTGCTCAATCCACTCTGTAAACAAGGCACAAGAATTTCAATTCTGCCTCGGATACCGTTTAGGATGATGCTGCATGCTTTACCTTGGCAGCCCTGTGGGGCTCAACGGAAAGAAACTGTCTGGGTGATGCCTGCAGGCGATGGTATTGGCGGCCAGCATTTGGAGATCGGCCTGCTCACCAGCCTCGCACTTGATCCTGGTGTGCTCCCCTGATGCCTCAGACTCTCGCCAAAATATTTGTCTTGTCAGCGTGCGCATGCACACGCTGCCTCTGCAATACCGAGCACAACCTGCCTGATAATGGGGTTGTTGCGCCTTCCCTTGTAAAGTAACACCATGATGCCGCACTGCATGTGTGAAATTGCACCTGGCTAAATCTCGATATGCTGAGCGTGGTTGTGGTGTGGCTGATCCAGGGCTGTCACCGCTGCTGCCGTACTTGGCGCAGCTTGTCTCTGAGGAGATCCAGAAGTCCCTCAAGTCCCTGCGCCGTCTGCGCCTGCTGCTCAAGGTACACCACCCCCGCTGCACTGACCCCTACTACTTTGATCATATCCTGGCATACTAGTTGGGCACTTGTTGTGCTGATCCCTTTTTGGATAACTTCCACGTGTCTATGCAGCTCAATTAGTGCCAATCCAGCTTGTCGTGCTATTATTTCTGTAATCAATTTGTACCATGCCTGCTCTTTGCATCGGTGTCCATGGATATATGATGAGCGCCCACTGCGGTGCAGGTGGTGAGGGCGCTACTGCAGAATGCCCACATGGCACTGGAGGGCCACCTGCACCAGCTCATTCCAGTAACACTCACCTGCCTGGTGGCTAAAAATCTGGGGGGGTCCCCCGCGGAGGACCACTGGTCGCTACGGGACGCCGCAGCCGCGACGGTGGGTGCCGTAATCGCCCGTTACGGCGCCGACTACCCGGACGTGCAGACGCGCATCAGCCGCCAGCTGCTGACCGCCTTCCTAGACTCTGCCCGGCCCCTCGCCACCCACTATGGTGCGAGCCAGACCCGTCTTCGCATCCCTGTCCATCATGCCATGTAATATTACTCAATGTCCATCTCGATCCCAGGGTCCAGACTTATTCACTATGGTGCGCTTCCCCACAGCCGCGACTGCCCCAGTGTTCAAGCCCCCTTGAACCCATTTCACAACCTAATGCTGTCATTCTGGTTGTTTAGCCCTCCTGGGATGGGGTTACCTGCTGGAGTGAGGCCCGTCTCCAGATGGAACGGCGTAAGCATTGGTGGCGCCGTGCCCTCCCGATTCTGTGATCACCAAAAACTTGCCTTCAAGGGGTTTATGTTGTGGTGCGCAGGGGCGGTGAGGGGTCTGGCAGCGATGGGCCCTAGGGTGGTGCGCCTGCTGATGGTGCCCCACATGCCGGCCTACAGCGCCCTCCTGGACAAGGCGCTCACTGGCGGCCGCCCCAGCAGTGTCCGGCGGCTGGAGGCCGAGCGCGTCCGCTCTGCGCTTCTGTCCGCCTTCCGCCTGGCATGGTCAGCGCCCGACTCCTCCCTGTACAGACCATAGGAATTCTGTCACGACCCTGTCCATGCAGCACCGCTGTGTTTTGCTCGTGCGGCTCTGTATTTGCCTGGCAAAGTGGCTACCAAGTTGTAGGAATGTTCTTTCCCAAAAGATGTGACCACTACTTGGGTAAGCTGTGAGCACAGCGTTGTGGTAGAGCAAACCACACAAGGTCTCCTTCAGGCAGATTTACTTTTTAAGTGTGCTCGTGTGTGTTTCTTAATGCAGGAGAGAGACATCTATGGCTCAGGCGGTGAGGTCGTATGGGGAGGCTGGCATGCGATTCAAGCGGCCTGCCCCAATACAGCCAATACAGAAAGGAGCATCTGGCACTGCAGAGGACAAAGCAGATGTAGCAGCAGGCCTTGCAGCCACAGAAGCAGAGGAGGCGAAGACCACTGGTGGGCACTCTTTACTGATTCCGCCTGGTATCGCTTCCATCCATGATCAGTTCAAGGTCCACACCTACACATGCTTCTGTGCATGTGCAGGAAATGCTGAGGAAGGCAATGACCAAGCAGCCGCAAGCAGCGCAGCAGAAATTCCATCAACAGAGAAACCCAATGGGTCAAAGGAACAGGGGGCCATCGTGGCCCAAGCGGAAGAAGGGGCATCGGCTCAAGGGAGCATGCAATCAGCGCCCAATCGCTTTTTGCAGGGATCTGAAACATCTGCAGCTGCATTACTGGCAGCATACTCCACATTTGGTGATGCAGCACTGCCGTTTGTGCCTTTCGCACCTCTATTTGATGTAGTTTTGTGATGTGGATTGGAGCAAGGCGCCCAGGTGGGATCCTGCAGGATCCTCTCGAGGGGTTTTGAGAGAGAGATGCATTTCATCTCTGTGAGCTATCATAGTTTTATGCTTATGTGGCGCTGAATTGTTTAGATGCAACTTTGGAAAATGATGCTATAGCTATGTATTGTTTGAAGGACAGAATCTGATCGTTGGAGTATCGTTCTCCCACAAATGTCCCGGCGCATCCTTACATGGAGATTCGCTGTGCAATGTGCACAGTTGTGACACATTATGTTGCGCAACCTACAATGTCAATGTCTGCTTCATGCGTACTGCCTTGCTTCTACAAGCTTACCTGCTGCCTGCCTAGTACTAGCAAATTGCCTGCTATCAAGTCCTGTAGGTTCTGAAGCTGCAACTAATCACTGCCTACAGCAAATCACAATGTCCTCTAAGCAGAAGCTTCTGTCCAGGATCTCGTATTATATCTTGGGCACCATATCACTGGAAAGCAAATCCCTGCTGTTGGACCTCTGGCATGCGGCAAGCCTGCACAGTACAATTGACATGTCAGAAAAACAATGTACTCGGTTGACAAGCAAGCCTAACAAAGGTCACAACCTCCAAAACATTCTTGTAAAATTGGACTGAGGAAGCACTTCCAATAGAGTACCTGGAGCTTGTCGAAGTAGTAACGGCAGCCCTCAAGGTCTCCATTGTTGTCCGACATGCAGTCAGCGAACGTCTTGGCGAAGTTTGAGCACGGCTCATTGGGCGCCTGGGCAATCTGCTCTGCCGCAGCCTGCACGCAAACCACATGCGTCACTTCCCTTGGGGCATCCCAGCGAACACTCACACCAACACAGCTGCAGCATCTCTTAGGCAGTAAAACAATCATCAGCAGCATAACAGGGACTTTAGAGCACCCCACCAAATAAAAAAGTGTGCAAGTTGTCCACAGACACAATATGCACCTCATGGCAGGAAGAGGTGGATTTGACATGCAAGATGGGCCTCACCTGGGCCTGTGCTGGCTCGGGGTGACGGCTTCCAAGCACAGAGTCCACTGCGCGGTGAGCCAGTGCGCTTCCAGTGCCCAACGCCATACCTGATTCAATGCACGCTCTTGCAGTCAGAGAGCAATCACAATATTGTCGATGAAGGGCACCGAAAGATTGCAATGACTAGCTGCTGAGAAGCGGGCAGTCCTTTGTCAAGGGAAGTGTAATGGCAGCATAGTTGATCTGTGAGTGCGATGACTCACCCTGTGCCACCATACCGCCAAGTCCAGAAAGCATACCGCCGCCGCCGCCAGACGGTGCAGGTGGGGGAGGTGCTGCAGACACAAATAGAGCAGATTAGGTGCACAGCCTCAATGCCAATGATCAGGCATCCCGATGATGTCAGTCACTGCTGCTGCAACGTACTGGGACTCCGAAAATTGCTGAGGACACAGGGACAGCTTGCTTTGGTGATTATCCTTCATGAACGCGTCAGGTGAGTCTGGAGAAAATACGCACCAGAGCGAGCTGCAGGAGGAGGAGCAGCTTGGGTGCTAGCTGGCCGGCGCGGTGGTGGTGACATGGGCCTCGGCGCAGGCCGAGCAGAACCTGTCAAGGCAGAAAGAGGGTGTGAGTGTCCTGGGCCTCGAAATTCCCGAAGATCTCTTCATTCAGGATAATGCCAGTAAATAAATCCTTTCACAACCATGCTACACCACAATCCCTGCACAGTAACAGGCGTGCAGAGCACTGCACGAACTGGGCAAGTCCATCCATAGGGACAAGGGATGGGCCTCACGTCCACCACCCCGTCTAGGCATGTTGATCGGTGTCCAAGCAGCGACGACTCAAGCTATTTGTTCAAAATCCGTGCTCTTGATGATCTGGGAAAGGCAAATTGTTTCGCAAGATGCCGTTTCTCTCGAAACATCTGTCGTGGCAAAAGATGGCCTGTCCTGGGGCGTTCCTTTGCTGGGTGGGGCAGGCGAGGGATCGATATATTGTGGTCTTTCATCAGAATTAATTGCAAGCCACAGCGATTGCGGGGTGACAGTCCGTTGTGCTTTTGACTAAGCTGACAGAGGCAGCGACTTGATCAGCGCAGTGTGGGGGACAAGTCTGAAGTTGTAGGTCAGTTGAGGGAGGCCCCTGCGAGGGCAATTAGAGGTGGGGCTTCTTAACTTCTTCAAAAAGATCATTTGAGAGGATTCTGTGCGAGGTTTGGGGTCCCGTATGCGTGGCAGCAGGGTGCTTGCAGTGAGGACGGTGCACACAGGAGTTCTTGCCATTCGTAATTCAGAAAGGACAGGCCCTCTCTCAAGGGTTGTGAAATATGATTAGGCTCCTGTTCCCAATCTTGCATCCATGAGCTGCAGCAGAGCAGAGGCAAGCATGGTTGTGAGAGCGCTGGTGGCTCTGCATGACTTTGCTAGAGAGACTACTGAGCTGCTCCTGCCATGTATGATGATGACAGGCGTCAGGACAGGGTTCGTGAGGGAAGATGTCGTCTTCAGCAGCAGCCTCGAGCTACTGGCGGGTAGCCGGCATGAGCTACCTCAAGTACTCCAACCTGTGCGCTGACATGCTGCGCTCCTCACTGAAGGAGCCAATGAAGACAAAGGCGAAGCTGCGGGAGGCCGTCTACTTCCGTGCAGCTGTTTGGAAGGATGGCAAGCCCGAAAAGCAAGGTGTGTTCTTTGAACCTATGACAGAGTATCTATGCTGAGCGCCTTTCAAGCGGGCAAGGTGCAGGATGTCTGATGCATGTGCGGGTTCAATGTGATTCTTTAAAATGCTGCATCTGTGTTTCGCAGTGATCACGGATCTCACGGATGCGGGACTGGAACAAGCAGTAAAATCCTGACCTATCAGCAGTCATGAGAGATAATTGACAGCATCTGAGTCAGGATTGCGAAAGGAAGATGGAAATTGGTATCCCTTGGAGCACGCTGCTTCATTTGTGCTCAGGGTCATGTCAAAGAGAGACAAGAAGGTTATCTGGAATGATTAATTGGTACAGCGCATAGCAAAACGGGAGGCCTCTTTGTTTTACATAGTTTCATGGTCACAAGAGATCTCAGCTTGATCGACTGTAAAAGTGGTTCAAGAACCAGTAATGCCTATCTGTTGGCCAATGATTGGTGGCATGTCATTCTCATCTTTTGAATGCTTGCAGCCGCTCATCAATTACTGCGATCTCATTCTCATCCAGAGAGACCTGTAGCGCGCCAATGTGATCCTTGACTTGCTCCACAGACTTTGCCCTTGGTATGGGAATTGCGCCTGTGCGGCACACTCAGTAACACTGTCAACTGTCCCTCTAGATTATAATCTTGAGGGATTATAGCTTCATCCCATCGTTCGGTGCGATGTGGGCCAATATACGCGCGAGGAATGGATATTGTGACAATTCTTGACAAAAGACTTGTCAAAAGACAATTCACCTTGTCTCTCTCAAAACAATTCCACGTCCAAAAGACTTTTCCGTGACTGTGAGATTCTGCAGAACCTAGTTCCGAAGTTAGGTCGACAGCAACAAGGTACCATTGGAGATAACGTGCGAAAGCAGGTTTAGCAGAAATGAAGCTATCTGATCTAGATCCTGATGTGCTCAGCAACATCCTGCTGCTTCTGTGTCCAAAATCACTGGCATCTCTTTCGAGCACATCGAATTTTTTCCTAGAAAACTGTTCGAGAGATTATCTGTGGGAGCGATTGTGTAAACAACGATGGAAGATATGCAACAGATTTATTGTAAGAAAAATCCCAGGTACGAAGTTAATGAATTGCTTGCAAGTGGATGTCATGGTATCGCCGTCGTGGATCAGGGCCACTGCTGTTCACCAGGTCGAGCACTAGGAGAAGGAAGCGAGCATCCAGCTGGGAGCTTGCTGGAATGGAGATCTCTGTACGGGAGGCAGAACGGTTGGAGGGAACCACAATTTCAGGAGTGGGACATCCCACCAGATAAAGAAGGAGATTTCATATCAGCCCTGCACCCATTCATACCCAGCGACGTGCACTGGTCTTTACCAGGAGGAGGGGATCAGCATATAGCTGTCGGTTGTGCAGATAGCGTTCAGGTGAGATCAGGCTAAATGAGCACGTGCATGTGCATGTACGAAGTATTGTGCTGCTTGATCAACTGAGTGGTGTTCTGCTATTGCTGCCAGATTTGGCAGCTGAAGGAGAACACTCACCCCAAGCTAGTGCTGCGGAGCATGCGGCAGGAAGAAGAGCACATTTTGCATTCGATTGCACCATTACCAGGGAACAGAATTGCTACCGGTTCGCATACTGGTGCAATCCACTTCTTCCATCCAAAGGATGGTGCCGAGCTAGAAGAAGGCGAGCTGCAATGCTCAACCATCCTGCAGGCCAGCACGTGAGTACTTTCAACTCCCCCATGTACCTTTGATAATTTTGAAGTCCTGACAAATTGACAAATTTTGGCATACACATGCCTCCGGCGATTGCTAAACTGATTCAGTCCTCCTGAGAATTTGAAACATGCATGAGCATTCGGGCAATAATGGGCTTCTTGCGGATGACAGGGCTTCCTGTGTAGACATGCACTACTGCCCGGCGAACAAGAGGATGTATACAATGCACGATTGTACGTTCCACATGCTGACACCCATCGGTCAGCGCAATGTGCTGCAAGCCGTGGACGTAGAGTCGCAGACTGTGGTGGCCAGTGCGCATGAGTTCAGTGAGCAGTATGAGCTCATCTGCATGGCCCCCTTGGGCCAGTCAGCGGACTGGGGCAACGAGCTTGTGGCGGGAGCAGTGCACGGAAGTTAGAAACTTCCCAAGCTCACATCTGGGGGCTCATGCCTATCATTAGTAAATTCCAATAGTAATCCTGTTAGGACTGGGGTGCGTGGGTCCATCCAGGGGCCCCCTAATGTAGTCTTTAGTACCCCTGGGACCATCTGTTTGCAGCTTGATTTGAATTTTGTCAATTTGATGGCGCAGGTTTTTGCACCAAGTGCTACCACAGCGGCTTGCCTTCCTTGTGTCACCACAAGCCTGGCACATCTACGTCCGCTCTGTGTGTCTTTGATCTGCGATCTGGCGTTGATATGGTGAGGGCATCAACATGCACAAGCACTGCTGACTGAAGAGCGACCTGCAATTACTTGAGTGACTTAATTGCTGAAAACAAAATTGCTGGAAACTGAATTACTAATTTTAAAGCTGGCATGCACACTGAATGTGTGCCTGCAGGTGCAGCGTTTTGGGACACACCACAGGAGCTTGTACCCTCACATCTGCTGCGCGCGGGGGACCTACATCTTCACCAGCCATGTAGGCAAGCCGCTGTGCGTCTACGACCGACGGTGTGCTTCAAGTGTTTGCCAGCTAGCATGCAACACTTGTTTTTAACCAGTGCAATCACTCACTGACCTGCATCTTGCAATGCAACAAACTAATGGTGTTTCTCTTGATTGCTGCAATGTTGCATGCACAGCTGAAATGGTGAAGGCAGGCGTGCACTGCGTGACTGCGCCTCTGATCATACCTGCTTGCGCCAGCCCATGAAAGGGTTCCTCTCTTTTCAAAGCTGCAAAATTTGAGCAAGTGACTGTGCTTTTTCTCAGGAGCATGAGCATGCCGGTGTGGGAAGAAGAGCAATTGGGCAATTACTCACACAAGTACCCTGAGAGCATGCCATTTCCCAAGCCAACAGAGCCCTCCGAACACAACGCCATGTATCTGGACATTGATGCGGGCGGTGACACTCTGATTGGCAGAGCAGCCAATGGTAATGCTTACTTACTCTGATGGAGCAGGGACCTTTCATTGCTTGTCAAAGTGACATATTACCAGGCATGGCTGAGTTGATAGCCAGCTTTTAAAGGCCCGCTATGCATGGGGCACAAAGATACATCTGCCCTGCTGAGATCAACCTTTCTCTTTCTCATGAGCGTGGTGGTCCACAAGGTAAAAGTACAACATGTGTGGCTGGTCAGGCATGATGTGGCTGTGGGATTTGACGGCGACGCTGGGGTGGCAGTCACAGCCTGTTGGGGCCCATGGGCAGGGCTCCTGGCTGCACCGCTCAACCAGTGCCCCTTGGGAGGTGCTTTCCCTTCCCCATTTTGCATTGCTCCTATCTATAACCCTTTTTCACGTTGAATAAGACCCTTGCCTGAAACCAGCTACTTTGGTTGAAATGGTGCAGGTATAGACAGTAAAAGAAAAGGAAGGTGGCAATAATATGATTTCTGTGTATGTCTATTTGCGAAATCTCAGCAAAACATCTTGAGGCTGTCTCTGCATGCCATCCGCAGGACGGCACCCGTTTTGGAGACTGGCCTACGCAGTTAGGTGCATGGCCCTGTGATGGCCTGCCACAAACCCACGTTCAGAGCGGGTCAGGCAGTCACCTGATTGGGCTGTGCACTAAACGGTCTGAGATGATTGATTTGAATCCTTTTCCTCCTGAGCCTGAGGAGCTCTTCGAGTATGTTGCATGCGCTCGCTTGATCTGACTTGCAGATCAAAGGTAGTCTGTTGGCAAACCTATCAATGCCGGCCAAAGAACACATAAAGAACATAGGTTATCTTCCAGATATTAGGCAGTTGAGAGCTGTGCGAAGCTATGAATGTCATACATGTAGAACTTGTACAATCTTCTCACCATTTACAATGCTCATACAACACTGCCGAAGAGCAGTGCTGATGTGGACTTGCCGCGTGGGAAGTTCTCTCTGTTATGAGAACATTGAATCTATAAGTCAAATTTGATGGTTGAACAACTTCGTTCAGACTTGCTGGCATCCAGAATCAGGTGAATCTTAGCATTGTATGACAGGCAAGTGTATGCTTTCTAGTTTCAAGTCCTTGACAGAGAAACATTGGTCAATACTGGGGAACGCAAACAAGTAAGGCCTTGTAAAATTTTAAAACAGATATCCATGATCACACGGATGCTTGTGCAGACTTAGCCACCCCAGCCGTAACCCCGACAATTCCCCATAGATGGAAGGTATATGCAAGTCACTGATCTATGCGCGCAGTTATCTGATTCCAACTCATCACAAACACTGCACTCTCACTCCCTCTCAAAGGCTCTTCCTGGGCGTCTACACCCTCTTCCTGCTGACAGGGCGCCGTGGCCTCTGTGGGAAGATATCTTCCACCAAGAGCATGCGTACCACCAGTGCCAAGGGCACAAGCAGGTACGGCAGGTAGAAAAGAATCAGCTCTGTTCGACGGACACCCGCCTTTGCAGGAGTGAGCACAAGCTCACCCAAGATTGGCAGCAGGGTTGTTGCAGTGGAGACACCATACACTATTGCTGGCTGCCTGATCCATCTTTTGCCTGCTGCAAATGCGTATGCTCCTGCAGATCACAAGGTTCTGAGTCAGCTCCAAAGGCATCCAGCTTCAAAGCATCGTGCATTGAGCAAGCGCACAGGAGTGGTGCCAAGAGAGAGAACTCACCAACAAAGAAGAATGGTAGCTGCAGCAAAATCTCGTTCCACACCAGCACTCTGAACCATGATGGGCTGTCCTTCACCTGGACAGACACAGCAGAGTGAACACGCAAGGAATTGGAGCAGGCCATGTTTTGCAGCACCACGTGTGACCCTTCGTGCAGGGGTGCAAGGGCCTCACCAATGGATCCCCGAATTGTTGAACATACCATTCCAGCAAGTTGACAGCGCCATCAGCGTACCATGACCTCGGCAACACTGCACACAATTTCCACACTTCAGGCATCCATCAAAGGTGTCAAGATGGCTCCACTGAACGGCCTACATCGCGGTGCTTTACCTGATTGTGAATCGATAAAAATGGTAATTGGAATGTGTGTCAAGAAGAATATGAATATGAGCAGATCAAATGGCCGAGACAGCAAAGATTTTGTCGCCATGAGGAGGTCTGATCTGCAAAATGTAAAATTCTCTGCAGGCGGCAGGCGTATTGCTAAAAGGTAGGTTATGAACTGTTTCAAATGACATTGACAATTCAAAGTCTGGTCACATGATGCCAGTCCCTCACTCCTTGGCAGAGTCTGCATGCCTTGATGAGTCATCATACTATATTTTGCACGGGCCTTCAAGTAAAGTCCAAGGTAAATTTTTACAAAGCCCAACTTTTTGCTGTAATGGTTTATAAAAGTCTCGTTTAATCTCACTTTGCACTTGACATGCATGTAATAAATGCGTTTTGAAGATGAACAAAGCAATAGACCAGTTGATTGCGCTGCCAAGTTGGTCCCCCCTTATTCCCCCTACTAGTAGCGCTAGCAACTTGCATTGACTGTCTTGTCTAGCATTCCCTTCTGGATGCTTCTGATGAAGTTGCTCTGGACTGCAGACTTTGCAACCAGATGGAGGCCTTCTGCGCAGCCCAATGCTCTGAGCATGCACTGCAAAAGGAAGCCATCTGAGGCGTTATTTTGCATCAATCTGAGCCAGGTGCCACATTCCACTGACTTACACACTTGGCAAAATCACGAGGCATGTAGGAACCTACTGCATAGGGCCGTTGCTATTTTCATTGTCCCCAAGTACTTCTGGACAATCTCGACATAGTCTGAGACGTCCAGTCCTGCAGGTGATCTACAAAAGGATTCCTGCAATTCCCCGACACAGCCCTTGGAACATGGTTAATAAAATCAAAAATCTGCGCCAACAGGCGCCTGTCTAACCAGAAGCAGCACTCTTAACAAAGCTGTTGTGATTTGGAAGGCTGTGAAGCAGCCACACTCTACTGCACTAAAAGCCATCAGGACTCTCCCTACTCCAACATCTCGCTGCAAAAACTGCACAAATCAACTAACGGTTGTATAAACAAAGGCGCCAAAACACTGTGCGCGACATCATGTTTGCATCACTGTCTGCTAGAAAGCTTATTTGTGCTGATGCGGAAGATCACTCAGCACAGCAAACAAATGCCTCCCATCTACCTCGTTCATAAGAGGGACCCATATGGATATCTGTCATGGCAGGATGGGTTCCCAGCATATGGTCTGTAGTGTACACTGGGCAGTGAGCTGCACTGCATGGTATGCGCAGCATCAACCACACCAGAGACGTCCTTCACTGCTACATACAAATCACACTATTCCATGTCTACAAAGACTTGCTATCTACTGCTACACTATGACCACTGTTGCTACAGACTGCCAGACGTTTCCAATCCCATCTCCCAGAGTCCAAATACCTCTGTCAAACCCTCCAGGCCTTCCAACTTCTCATGTCCGAGAAATATTTATAATATGATATTCAGCAAATCTTCATGCTGTGCTGCGCAGCGAGAGCATGCAAAACCAAATTCATCCTCAAGGATGAAGCTGTGAGCTCTCAAGCTTCGGAATCACCAAATATACAGGACCTTGCCTCATGCAGGGATGATTTATCATGACATCTGTATATGCTTAGTCAGCTAGTAAAGGCCTCCTGCCTTTGCAGATCACTCCTGTGGAATGAATGGAATAAACAGGGCCCAGGCCTGGTGGCTGGTGGTCTGGTGACCATCAAGTCGAAACAATATTTAATGTCTTTTCTAAGGCAGACAAAGAATACCTGGTGGGGATGTAGTGAGGCTGCGATACTATTGAAGTGCGATCTGGTACAGATTTTGCTGTGCGAGACTTTTGGCTTCACAACACTCTAGTCAGCAGCGATCGGAAAGCTGCACAATACGGATGAACACACCAAAGTTGGTGCATGAAAGTGTCGATTGTCTCCCCTTACAGTGGGACGCTGCGGCATTTGACTGATGCCAGCGCGCACCCCATTTGTCGGGACCTAGGTAGCAGAATTGATCAGGTGTGAATCTTGCAGCAGGCCACCCTGCCCACTGCCCGGCTAGCAGGACAGGTTTGGTGCCAAATCAAGCGCGCGCATCCATGCATGCGAGTGTCACGCCATGAGGTGGCAAAATACCTCATCAACCCTTTGTTATTCCGGCGAATCTAGAGGAGCGCAGGAGCAAACCTGTCACACTTGTTATGGCCTGCCGAAGTGCAACCCGAGCTGCAAAAACGGGGGCTGGGGGCTCGAAACAACAGCAAATGCACAGACAGATGACGAGTGGAGACTTGAGAATATTGGCGCAAGTGCCCACGTGCGGAACACTCTAGTCACTGATGTTCCTACTCCATGGCGGACTGCGTGCGCGCGTCACTCCATGGAGAGGCAAAATACCTCATTACCCCTCCATCATTACTTACCCCTACCCCATGGCGGACTGCACGAGGCTGCACAGGTGGGAGTGGTCGTCCCAGACGATGACTCGCGCGACGACGCGGCCGTCCTCGTCGGAGTTGGATTCGCGTTCGCGGATCAGGCGTTCCAGGGCGTGCCCTGCGCGCGCGAGCACGGTGTCGGAGGGCGTCAGGGACAGCGCGGGGCAGAGATCGTTGGCGCCGTCGCCGCAGTACACGATGCGCTGGTAAGGGTGCTGCCGCCGCAGACTCTCCAGCTCCTGTCCCTGCAAGACCCGTCAAAGCCTCAGCGCACTGCTCCTCTTGCTAAAGACCACTGAACTACCGCAGAAATGTCAGATATGGCTCTCTTGACTGCCAGACCTGAAGCCCTGCTGTGTCAGAAGGTGGGGCAGACGGTCCAACTAGAAGGCAATCTGGTCCTGCAGAATGTATCCTCTGCTGATCGGGTGGGCACAGCTTAGAATATGCATTGAAGTACCACGAAGCCCAGGCGTGCCTTGCAGAGGTTGGCAGGGCAGAGCTTGCAGCCGTGGCTCTCGCCGGCGTCGTAGGGGAAGCGCGGGTGCACTGTCAGCCGGTGGCTTGCCGGCCGCAGCCTCGCCGGTTGCGCGAACGGCGCTGCACCGTCGGCCTTGAAGCCCGGCGAGTTGTAGGCGCCCGGAGCGTTGGTCGGCTCGCTGAGATCCATGGCCGAGTCGCTGGCGATTCGCTCAAAGGTGGTCGTGTTTGTGATCACCTCCTTCACCAGCGAGTTCACCTTGGCACCTGAAGCATGCACACACCAGTGAGACCCAGCAGATTCAATCCCACTCGCAAAAAGCTTCACCGCAGCCCGCAGCTCTTCATAACCCTCACACAAACGGACAAGTTGGGAAGCGGGAGCAAGCCAAAAATCCTAGAAGACCTCCCAGGACAGCATGCACGGAATGCCGGCCAAAACAGGGCCGAGGGTGGCACTGCTGTAAATAGCTGGGTGGCAACATTGCCTTGGGACTGGCTAGGGCAGGCATGGCCGCCACTCATCACCAGCATCACAAGAAGTCAAGATAGAAAGGCGGCGGACCAGTGAGCATGTGGCCAATGAAGAGCGAGTTGCAGTCTGACAAGATGCGGATGTCGATGCCGGCGCGCCCCGCCCACTGCAGCAGCCGCAGCGACCCGAGCGGCATCTCTCCGCCCATGCGCCGCAGCGTGGCCAGGATTCTGTCGCGCGCGACGCCGCGGCGTGCCATCTCCGCCAGCACAGTATTAGTCATCGGCACGAAGTTGGCCGGCATATCAATCGACGTCAGCATCGGGGCCAGCTCGGGCGCCAGCTCCTCCACCAGCCGCTCGCCTGATCACACGCGCCACACAGCATTAGTCACATGATTAGTAACATCACTATGCACACTGAAACTAACGCTGTGAGCTGCATGTTACCAATCTCAGTCACCGCATGGGCTTTGCATGCAGCAGAGGGATCTAAGGTTCCATGTGCACGCACGCTAGCATTGTCATAGACCACCAATCCACAACCTGCTCGGTGTCAACGCAGAACCACCTCACGGGTATGTGGATTCAAAGGCACATTCTCAACTTGAAAAAGACTTACCAGGAACACGCAAGCCCAGCAGGTATCCTCCATTGACCAGCAAACAGAACATGGACAGGCAACCAACCTTCTGTCCTTAGCACTTCAGTCATGGAAGGGATTGAATCAGGTTTCTTTGAACCCCAATTGAGGATGTCAATTGATGCATGCACCACAAGCAAGAGGCAACAGTGCATCAGGCTCACCAGCGTCATAGTCGGTGAGGGTCTTGTCGAAATCGAGCAGCAGGAGTGTGGAGGAGGACGCGCGGTGGCGCAGGGCCAGCAGATCGCTGGAGCTGGGTGAGGTGGGAGGGCGCGCCGCCACAGACAGGCGCCGCTGCTTCGCCGCATCCGCTGCCTTGGCCGACACCGCTGCCGGCGCCAGGGCGCTCACACCCTGCATTTTCAGGCCGGCATTTTCAAGGATATACACGTCACATGGCAGGATAGGAATTTGATGTGGCGACCAGACGCGTTGGCACAGCATATAGGAGACCTTGCGAACCAGACATGACCGTCTTTAGATAATCAGGCACAATTTCGGCCTGCCCCTCATGCACTTGAGCAATGCATGTGCTGCTCGCATGATTGGCTGCTGCTGAGCGAGTCAACAGCAATCTTCAAGGTCTTTAACGCAACAGCAAGTTTATGCTTTCAATGGAGGAGAAAGTGATCATGTATGAGTAGGGACATCACTGACCTGGGAGAGGAACCAGCGGGGCATGTCGAAGCGGCGGTGCAGCACCGGCCGCACATCGGCGGTGGTGGACAGCGCCTGCAGCAGCGGCAGAATCGCCTCCGTCAGCACCCGGTCGTCCACGTCTCCCCTGCATAGCACAATTCAACCTGTAAATCCCCTGTCGTCTTGAAAGAAATGTTGCAAGCCAAGTTGGCTTGTTCCACTGGAAGAGACACCCATGCAAGACCTGAGGGATCCAGCTCCACCAGGATGTTCAGTCTTAGGTGACTGCTCCTCTGTGCATCTGTGAAGGAAATATCCCCAACAAATGCACAAAGCGAGAAGTACCAGTGACGGAACATCATGCAGTTTGGCAATTAGAGTAGCACCACCTCCCCCTTCCCACCCACCATTTGATTATGAAATTAAAACAGCTTGGTACGACAATATAGAGCAATGTATGCGGCTCATGAGACGGGATTGTGCCTGAAGTTGAAGATGGGGATGCCATTGTCAGGCTGTTGCAGGAACGCCAGCGGAGTGTCGTCCACAAGCACAGTCCGCCGCAAGTCGCGCCCCAACCGCGACAGGTCCTGCGCACACAGCCACCACAGCAACATGACAATTTGCACCAGCGAATAATTGGTGCCGCATGCATACTTCCTCCCAAGCACTTGATTTGTCAGGCACTCCCATGCTGCATGCAACCTCCTGCTGCTGCCTATATAAGCGTCATGCTTGCAAGGACAGGCAGCAAGCAGCTTGGGGAAGCCATCCAATCAAAGACTTGGCCTCGCTGCTGTTTTTTGCACTTTGGCTCTGTGAGATGCAGGTTATCTGCAGTGCCGGGGCTGAAGTCAGCGCACCTTGAGGCAGGGGTAGGCGGAGCATGCGACGGTGGCCGGGCGGTACAGCCGGTACTCGAAGACACCGTTGTAGCGGCGGTCCAGCTCGTCCAGAATGGGCTTGGCATAATCCTCCAGGCCCGCCGTGAATAGCACAACCTCTGCGCCCATGCATGCAAATTCGCAACTCAGCATGCATGCTGCAATCTTGAACTTTGCAAACCACCACGCAAGAGAAGTGCACCGAGACCAAATGGTGCAAATTGTCCAGCATCTTTTTCAGTGAAGCAGCGTGTGCTGCAGTATTTCTTGACAAGTCAGACTTGGGGCCATGGCGGCAAAGAGGTCGACTGAAGACTTGGGCCACCAGAGTGCAACTCTTGATCATTGGAATTGCATGCCCAAATGGTGAAGGACATTGCATGTGCATTCCTCTGCTCAATAGTAACCAGATGACCTCTAGATGGGGCACCCTATCAGAGCATGCATAGCAGGATGCTTAAAAGGCCTGGCTCGGGTGAAGGGGCACAGGAGAAGATGTCACACCGGCAAACTTGCAGAGCTGGTCAAAGAAGGCGGTGAGTCCCGGGCGCTCGACCACAAACACGCCGTTAGGATTGAGGCGGCCGCCGCGGCCGACGATGTAAGAGGTGGATCCGGCCGGCAGCACGGGCGCGCGTCGCGGCGTGAAGCTGCTCAGCAGCGTCCCGTCTAGATCAAGCACCACCGTCAACCGCCCAGCATGCTCCGGCTTCTGCAGCAACACGCACAACGGGTGTTGACCCACTGCTTATTTGTTGGTCGCACACTGAGAGGCTTGCAGCACTGCAACACCTTGCTGCCAAAAATATATCTACATCAGGTTGATTCTCAAGTTTCTGTGTCCACAAAGGAATGCATGACATTACAATGTCATCACAATACAAATATGATGAAAACGAAGCTACTGGTCTATGCAGATGTTTCCTGCATGAACTCCGGCCGTGACATATGCATTGAAAGACCTTCCCTGACACTATAATGAAGGCCAGAGAGGATTGGTGTTGTGCAGTGCACCTGGGGAGGCAGCAGGGGAGGCTCGCCGTCGTTCTTCTTGTGGGCAGCGGCTGATGTCACCGACTCGCTGATCTCTTCCTCCCTCCTGCGCCGCTCCTCTGCCTCCACCACACTCGCCAGCAAACCACCTACACCAACGTACCAAATTAGGACAAAAGGTGCAAAACATGCAAGGCAGTGCGAGCGCCAAGGGGGGAGAAAGGGCTGCCTCGCGTTTTTGATGCAATGCTTGTGACATACAGGACACCATCATCTCAGCCTTGCACCTCTCGTTTCAAAGCCACTCCATGAATGACAGCACGCATCGCCTGCCAAAGAGTTGGATGGTGTTTGGAACTGCCAGGAACTGCCATTTGTTCTGCAATTTACAATGGTTAAGGTAGACAAATAGAGTCTAAGCGTGCAAGCGCAGTGTGATAGGAGCACGGTGAAGTTGCAAGAAATCACCAGCGAGATCGGAGGGCTTGGAGGGCTCAATGATCATGTCCTGCCTGGTCTCGGGGCACAAGATTGCCACGCTGTTCACCGTCACCGCGCTCCACTTATGCGCCTCAGCCCTGTGCACGGCACACCTCGTCAATCTCCATTTCCTTGCATGCATGCATGCATTGAGGCTGTTACAGCGTACATGCAAGAAAACAGATGCACCTGCTGCAGATGCCAACAAGCGACATGCATACGTGCTGGTGCAAACAACACCCAGCGGCCCATTCGCAAGTTTCACTAATGTCAGGCAAGCTTGCATGTCGGAGACCAGACAGGGGTTGGCAAAGCAGTACATCTAAACTGGGCCAGAGGTGTCTTGCATGTTGCAGACATTGCTAAATCCATGAGTCAGCCCTAACATGGCGCAATTGGGAGCATTTGCACAAAGTCAACGCCGCTGTGGCCGTAGGCAACGCCGCGCTAGCCAGGTACTGCTTAAAATTTAGCCAAGAGCGAATGCCAGACATGCAAGGCAGTGCGCCAACAAGTAACAGTGCAAGCAGAAACAGGCAGCCCATCCATATCTCCCAGATTCAGGCTAGCCATGTTTGGCAACCAGACCGGGTTGGGCAGAGCATTGGAATTCGGTGAAGCACCTGGCTAGGGCGGCGTTGACTTTGTCGGCGCTGCCCGGCGGCGGCAGGTCAAGTGAGTCATCCGGCGCGATCAGCTTGTCGGCTGCGCGCTTCGCCGCCGCGATGAGCGACGCGCTCGGCTGCTCGGTGCTGGTCTGCGACGGCGTCATGCGCTGCTGCAGATCCTTTGTGAAGCGGTCCAGGTGGGGGTCCACCTGCAAGGGGCCACCAAATTTGAACATCCAGGTATCAGCCCTTGTGGGGCACTAGACACAATCACATTGGAGGTCCTTGGTGGGGGTCACAGTGCAATGTAAATCAAAGCCCTCTGGAGTGCTGATAAAATCCCCCGGCCGCACGCATTGCAAGTCAAATGGAGGGGACACTGTGCAAAAGCAGGCAAGAATTTGTGAAACAGCAGCACAGGCAACTGCACCAGACTGCCTGGGAAGGACTGCTGCCTCTGAGAACAACAGACAGCACAAGAGGAAGGGGCGTAGGGGTCAAATTCACCTGCAGGCGGTCAAGGTCAAGGACATGTGCCTTCCTGCACACTGGGCAGTTGTAGGTGGCCACCGTGGAGGCCGCCGAGTCCTCAAACGCCCCGGTAGCCACTGCCACCTTCCCACACTCTCCGCTTGCATCCCCTGTTTCTGTGCTTGTGCTGCAGCCGCCTGCCGCATTCACAAATTTCCAACGTCAATATGTAGCATGCAGAAATTGAGCAAGCAACATTTCAATGACGGATCACACATCAAGAGTGCGAGACACATATCAAGATGACATGGCGGGTGCATCTGCAAGCAAGATTGCTCAGCTACAGCATGATTGTGGAAGTGTGAAATAATGGAGTCAAAAAATTCACAAACTAGCCCAGCTTGCAGGAAATAGGGCACCTCTTGAGCGGAGGGTAGTGGCGCAGTGGGAGAGCAAGCAGCCCCAGCAGAAGCGGTGGGCACATGTGAGCACGACCGGGTTGTGCAGCAGGCTCAAGCAAATGGGGCAGTCATACTCCGCCTGCAGCTCATTCGCCGGCGGCCGAGGCTCCAATCCCTGGTTCCCAAAACACACCTGCATCACGTGCTGCATATGCCATGCCATGCCATGCCATGCCACGCCGCGCCGCGCCACTGACCAAAGAAAAGCTGGCCAGTGTGCGGCCGTGCAACCCCAAGCATACTCTGCCCTCTCCATTCAATCCACGCTCAGACACACTGATTTATAGCTGGCTGTATGCTCCATAAGTAATGCAATATGTTGGCAAGCACCCACCCAGCATACTCAGGACAAATGCAACTAATGCTCCCAAAGGATGAGCAGAGCACAGGGGGACTCCATGGCTGGTGCCCACCTGCAGCAGGATCTCTGCCTGCGTGGAGAGCGCGGCCAGCTTTGGCGAGGTGTAGAAGTGCTGCTCGTTCAGGAGGTCCAGCGCGCATAGGGGCTTCAGGCTGCCCGCGCCCAGCCTGGCGCCCAGGTGGCGGTTGCGCTTCTTCACTGCCTTGATGACCGCGATGTAGTTCAGCACCGCGTACTTTCGCACGTCCGTCAGTTCTGTGCGCAGCGCGTGCAGCGCCCCGCTGTGAGGGCTGTGCCGGACTGCCTCCATCATTGCCTGCACCACACCATTGCTATTTACTATCATCACACGGTGTGCCTGCCACAGGCAAGGTGCGATTGCATGTAAGGCCCACACCACTGGATCTTTTCCCTCCTTTGGGCTGTCTGGCATGTCCTCAAGGCTGCACTTTGCAGCGGAGCTTCTCCTGCCAGGAACAATTCTGCGCAGCCTGCCTGGCGGGGTATTTTCTGCATCCCCCTTGTCCCCATCATATTCTCTGCTGTGTTCAAAGGGCCATGTGCAAGTGGGAAGAGTGACCCACCTCAAGCTCGTTTTCTTTTCCGACATAGAAAGTGCTGATCTCAAGGAGCTCCTGCCGAAGAACTTTCTCGAAGTGGCTGCCGGAGCGATCTGAGAAACACAAGGAAACAAGTCAAACACTCATGACCCGACATGGGTGTCACCCCTACAAAGAGGATCTCATCTAAAGACGAGAAGGATACATGAACAAAGACGCCAATAAGAATGCACTTTTTATGCTCAAGTCTTCAATTTTTGCTGCACCCACCATTTGCAAGAACGTCCTGCTGAACTGCTCGTTTGCAAGACTTGTAGTCCAAGTAGTGCGGGCGCCAGCGGCGTGCTGCTTCTGCTGCAAGCCGCTTGCCGAATTTCATGCTCGATCCTCACAGCACCTGTACACCAGACCAGCGGTCATGTTACGGACTGGACTGCTGAATGTTCGGGCAGTCCGCGAGAATCCCGCTTTCGCAGCACTTCCTCCCTCCAATTGACAGGTCCCTCAGTCTACCAGAGGATCTCGATATAGATTTCTACAAGGACAGACATGTGTTGACTCTCACGCAGATTCCAGTGACTGAGCCGGCGGAGATGTCACCGTGAACTTCAAGCACAACTGACTCCCGACAACGGAATCAGCAATTGACAAGTCACCTATCAGCTGCTATGCTTTCTTTGCAAGATAACAGATTGTACGTCACGATGCTAATGCAAGATAACATCTACTCCTCTAGCCACAGCCTGCAAAGTCTACGGCTGTGTGTGAAGTGGGACGGAATATTCCCTCGATGATCCAAATAAAGGTGAAAGTGCAAGAAACGCAGAATCCATATTTCCTTCTCAAGCGACCGTCAAGCCAAGCATCACTACGTACACGCACCTTGCCACAAAACACTTTATAGGCCATCTCCGATCGTCAGCAGTCACGTCTTTCTGCGTCCCAGCGAGATCCCCTGCTCGCGGGACGCTGCCTCCTGGTCCCCCAATTACCTTCAAATCGGTTTAAATGTCGATCAAAGCGAAGTTCAAGCTGGACCTCGGTCCCCAGGCAGGCTCTTTCTTGGAAGAAGCAATCGCAGGTTTGCATGCATGACGTTATTCACGTGGCACTTTACTCATGAAAAGTCACCCCCATAACAAATCCAAATTGCCATCCAGGGGTGAAGCTGATGAGGGAATGGAAGACATTTGTCCTAACTCATGCATATGCGCATCAGAAACATTGCTTGATGAGACTGTAAATCCGCGGCGTTGTCGAGCAGATCGGTAGGTTGCTGTGGGCTATAGGGCACGGCCGATGCTTGGGCTATGATCCAGACTTGATTAAACCGAATAGGATACAGCCAGCTTTTTTGGCTGCTGTTCCAATTCATGCAACCAACAAAAACTCTGCGTCCCACGCGTCGTTCTGTGTGATCCGTTCATCTGATGCCGTGAAAGGGCAGCTCGGCGCTTAGACTCACTCCCAGGAGACAGTAGGATATGGCCACCATGAACCCCAAGGTATCAATAAAGGCGCAGAGCCCAGAGAAAGTGCCATACATGGCGCCTTCACACAGCGGTGTAGCAGCTGGCGCTCTGTCTGCCGCTGGAATGTCGTCCCGGGTGAGTCGCAGGGTGGACGTCAGCCCAGAGCATTTGCAGCCGCTGCCAGACGATGTGGAGGTGAGGCTTGAAATGACGGAACCGGCGTATTCGAGGGATTGGTTCCAGCACTTCAGATTATTGTTGCTGCTGGCAAGGCCGACGAGATTACCCGAGATACAAGTTCCAGAGATCGTATGATATGCTTGACAGGCGGGATCCACAAGTGGCGCTCAAATAGAAGGGGATGTTGGCACCCTCATGGTGGGCGTCAAGCTGCAGATGTCAGAAGTGCTCATCGCATGGCTTGCAGTTGTTGTCATGACGCTGTCCGCCATCCTGTCTCTTCTGGGCACCTTGATCCTGTCCTATTTTAACCAACAGGTACGCGCCCTTTGACGAGTCTGGACTGTGCAGCTGCGAGTCCTGCCCATTGCATGAGTGGCTGTGCTCCTACATGTGCAGGTCATTCATGCTCTGCACCAAATGGACCCAAACGGACCCAAATGGACCCATATGATATCAGTGGTTCTTAAAGCTTTAATCAACACAGTTGTTTCCAACACCGCATCGTGTGTGCTGGTTGCAGATCTCTGTGAACATTGGCATGACAGATGCTCAGTACGGCATGCTGACCGGATATGCTTACTACCTGCTCTTCAGCATAGCCATGACCGCTCAAGGCTACTGCATCGATAGGTACTCGCTCAACCGCGTCTATGTGGTTGGCTTTGGGGGATTGCTGGGTGGAGCAGCCTTGCTTATACAGGTGCGAGCCCAGTCTCTTGAGATGTCCTGGGAAGCAATGCATGTTGGCCATGTCTTTCTCATGCTCAACAAGCGCTCACTGATCGAAGGCATGCACAACAAGCTTTTGTCTCCTGAAGCTTGATTGTTTTTAAGGGGTGCTGTGCGCAGGGCTTTGCAACAAGCTTCACCATGATGCTGATAGGGATGGTGCTGAGCGCTGTTGGTGGCTCAGTGTTTGCCATCCTCCCAATCCCCATCCTCTCAGACATCCTGCCACCAGAGCAGCTCAGGTGCGGCCTCTCTAATTGTCTTGGGGTCCCTTGATGAGACAAATGTCACCAAGCGGCTCAACCCCACAAGCAAAGTTCGTGGAGCCCCAACAGCAGAATTTGGTTGAATGCAACCACAGGCATTTGAGAGCGGGTGTTTGTGTTGTACGATCTTCCAGTGTTGCTTTCCTAGCATCATTCGCTGATGGGGCAAATGCTGGCAACGCAGCTTTCAATGCTGATAATTGACCGATTCAGACTTCAAAAAGAGATTGATTGTGGCGCGCAGCTTTGCGGGCGCGATTTTCAGCTGCGCAGCGTACCTTGCTGAGGCGTTAGCTGGCAACCTGGCGTTTGTGTGCGACAAGAGGGGCATCAGCTGGCGGTGGGCGGTCGTGTCTCTGGGGATCGGCTGCGTCGCGGCTGCGCTGGCAACCTTTGCTTTTATCAGAGAGCCGCCAGTCGGCCGTTTCATTGTGAAGAAGGAGGTGTGGCGCCCGCATGCTTGACTGATGTGGCATGGCGTGCATGCCATGCTCTTTGCATGTATCGTGACCGCTTGGAAAGCCATGACAGAAACGCTGACAACATGGAGGTCAATTTGGCTGGTGCCACGGCCTAACTGCTGGAAGAAAGGCAGGTGCATGACAAAAGTGCCTGAGCCATTGTCCTGCATGGCTCAATGGTGTGAGAAGCAATTTGGGAGGGGCTGGCTGAATGATGTGGTACATTGCAGGGCAAGGACAAGCCGCAGAAGTCAGACTTCACCATCAAGCAGACAGTCACCTACATGGCGTCCATGTCATCCATGTGGATCCTCACCATTGCCACAGGTGAGCACCACTTGACACATGCCACCCACAATTAAAATCTAGCACTCTGTGTGCATAGGCCACGTCATGGACAAGGAAGTGTCAAGGAAGTGTCCCTTGATAATCGCTGCGCGCGTGCAGGTCTGAGGCTCCTTCCGCTGGACCTCAGTGGGGCCTACATGCCAAGCTACTACAGCGCGCTGTACCCCAGCCAGACCACAGTGTTCACAGCCATGGCCAGCATTGTGGGCATCTGTGGACTGCTAGCCTCTTTCATGTGAGCCCTTCCTTGCAATCTTTGGACCGCATGAACACTAAAATGCCAGGTTCATGCACGATGGCCCTATAGCTATTTCATGTACCGGTCATCTGTGAAACCACTGAAGAGCTTCTTCTTGAGCTGAGAGTTTATGCGCAAGAAGCTGAAATAAACCTGCTCCTCCTGATACAGACACAGAGTGGTGAATGGTATCGGTTTGACATGATTGCATGTTGCTGCTGCAGATATGGAGCAGTGTGCCAGCGCTTCTACGTCAGGCTGCCCACAATCTCCCTGTACACGACAGCGATTGGGGCGGTCATCGCTTCAGGCTTTGTCAGCATGACCGTCTGCTCGCGCGCGATCGCAGGCGGAGATCAAGACAAAGGGTGCGCTGCCTTGCCGTCTTAATATCACACTTGTCACTGGGATCAAGCAACTGAGTGACACCCAGAAGCCTTGTCTGGTGTCCTGGATCTCTATTAATCGTACACTGCAACAGTGTGTCTGGGATTCACGTTCAGGTGCTGCCTGTTCTGGGCCTTTTCTGCACACCCATATATGCCCTTCTGGACATTTGGCTGTGCATGAGATCAATCCTGCGGTGCAGACTTTTGCAGCGTCGCTTCAATTTACACACCCTCCCAGACCTTTGCTTATTCTGGTGACTGCAATCCCTTATGGTCACCTTGCGGTTCTCTGCCTACTGAGTTGACTGCATCGGCTGCAGGTACGGCATAGCCCTTACGGGCATGTCACTGGCGGTGCTGATTGGGGAGGGGTGGCAGGGGCCGCTGACTGTGATGCTGACGCTGGCGCTGCCGCCTGACATCAAAAGTTTTGCCATCTCCCTCTGGTCCGGCTTAACCCAGCTCATCGGGCCTGCCACCAGCGTCCTCTTTGGCATCTACCTCACGGTGACCCACCCCCGGCCTCTCCGCACCCATGCACATCTGACCGGCAGTGTATCTCTTCCCTCTGTTGTCTGTCTACCTTTTTGACATGAACTCTTCCATGCCATCTGTTGGAAAAGCTCTCTCAAACAGCGGTGTCAATAGTTTCCTTGTCTCTTTTGGCTCTGCCAGACATCTATCACCTGCAGTCAACTGTGCGAAAGAGAGTGAAAATGGTGAAAAAAGGGCTGCGCATGTGGAGGCTGCCATGATGATTTCTGACATGCGCGCTTGCCATGCAGATTGGCGGCTGGAAAAAGGGAACGCCAGAGTACATTCGCCCAGCGCGCATTTTCATGCTGGCCGCCATGCTGGGCTCCTACCTGTCTGCTGCCGCATTGTACCTTGCGGCCATCGGCGCCGTCAAACGCGACATCGCCAAACGCGAAGCTTTGGCGCGCACCGGCGGCCCGGCTCAGGTGTGTTGCCTTATTAGTGTAATAGAATACTAAGTGGGTCCAGATTAGTAATCCAAAAGTTAGTTTTGGGGGCGCTGCCTCCCCGCTATTACAACGTGGGCTCCAGTGGGTGGCCGATCACCATAAATGATTCGGGTTCCGGTTGCTAGTAGCAAGCACGGCGTGCTACCAGCCTCCCAATCATGGGGACTGTGGCTATCTCTTGGTCACGCCATGATGCTGTGTTACATTGGAAGGTTCTGTCTCTTGCAGCAGTTGCGAGGCTGGTAATTGCAGCGAATGACTGCCCAGACAGACCACCATCTCTATGCCTGCACTTCAGCAAAGCTGATTGTGCATCTGTGTGCTGGGCTTCGTGGCAGCCCATGGCGGCTGTGCTGGTATCACTGTTCTGTGCTGTCCGAGGTCAATCAAAGCTGGGACTAGAATAATGTGTGGGTTCTTGGCGCAGATCACGCTTTCACCGCGGCGCAAAATGGCCTTCATTATTGGGTCGACAGTCCTTGTGGTAGCGGTGGCGGTGCTCATTATAATGTCCTTCTTCTTCTCCTATGACCCTGACATCGTCATGCACCCAAAGATTGGCTAAGCATGGGCCACGCACTGTGCGCCATTGCTGCGGCAGATACTAGGGCTGGCCAAAACATTTCTCCCCTGCAAGAGATGGTACTGATGCCAAATTGGAAGCTATGTTTTGTTCATTGCCATCAGCGGCATGATAGAACACAGGGGTGCACAACTGAACCCCTGGTTATATTATATCCCTCTTGATGGAATCCTACAATAGGAGCAGCCGATGAAGTGGACAGCAATGTCATTCAAGTGAAGCGCTCCTTACTCACTGGTATTCTGTCCTGCCAATAAAGCTGGTTCGAGTTTCTTCCTACATTGTGGAATGAGCAGACTCTAGGGAATAAAGCCATCTGGGTTTTCTTCTGGGCAGCTGATTGGGATCTTTGATTCAAGTATTGCATGGCCAGACCCAAATTAAGAGTAGGTGTTTAAGACTGGCCCTGTTGCCTCAGATTACTCTGACTTGGTGGCTCTGCAAGGCCTTCATCCTTGATGTATTCTAGGAGGTATTGGACAATGTATGATAAAATCACGACGTTGAGGGTTGCTGAACAACTTGATATAGAAGATAATAACTCGAGGCACAACAGGGCTTCACTTGGACTTGCTTTGACACTGAGAGAAGGTTCTTTTGGCAGTTTTGTGGTTGATTGGGCATGTGACCTGTATGACAACAAATGTCAGCCCAATTTGGGGCCTTATGGAACCAACCTCCTAGGACTGCACGGACCCAAATTCTTGCTTGTAGAGAGAGAGAGGGCAGGGTTGGCGTGGTTGTCTGACACCGGTGTCTTCTTGAGGCACTGCAATTAGTCTGAGATGCAATTATAATTTTGGTCCAGCGCATCGAGCCAGGGTGTGCATGTGCCACTATTTGATGGCATACACAAAGACCTTCGGTATTATGATGAAGGCTCAGAAGTTTGACATATTGATCTGGATTTTGAATCACAGTCGTTTTAAAGGGGTTTATTGTGCCACCAAAGATATCAATGACATGTCTTGATCAAGCATAGTTTGCTGGGCTGGAAAAGATTCCTTTGGTCAGCAGGCAATGCTGCTTCTGCAGCTGCAGTATGACTCAGCAGTCGTATGTCAGTCACATTACAATACCTGCAAGTGACCTCAATCTGACTTCAAGACTTGAAATTCATCGTTTCCATCAATGCCTCTAGCTGGCCAAATATCCAGCGCTACAAACAGCCACCCAGTGATGCCATCAAATAACGCCATGGCCCTTGCGATGTACTAGCCAACATGACTACAGAACAAGCACTGCTTTGAAGACGCTCATTGTGATCTACTCACAAAGATACTCATATATGCTTATGTAAGCATGCTCAGCTCCAAACACGAATGATGAGATTGTTGCTACCCCTGCAGCTCGGACATGAATCGTTCATACTCGCTCTGCACCTGCTGCTCGGGCGGCAGCGGCGGATTGGCCTCCCCGCCACCGCCCGGCATCGGAGGCGTCGTTGTCTGCTGCTGCTGCTGCGATGCTGATGGGTAAGCGCCGGGCTGTGGCTGACCTGGGTAGCCTGCCGCAGCTGCCCCCTGCGGCGTGTACGCCGCCTGCTGCCCCGGGTATGCCGCCTGCTGCGGCGGATAGCCGCCCTGCTGCTGCCATGGCGACGCGCCAGCCGGCGGCGCCGGTGCGCCGTAGCCCATCGGCGGGTTCCCGTAGCCCGGGGGCGCCCCGTAGCCGGGCGGCGGCATGCCGTAGCCGGGCTGCGGCGCGCCGTAGCCGTAGGCCGGGGGTGCTCCGTAACCGGGCGGCGCTCCGTAGCCGGGCGGCGGCGTGCCGTAACCGGGAGGCCCGCCCTGCGGCGCGCCCCAGGGGGCTGCGGACGGTGGACCACCGCTGGGGGGTCCCCGTGCACCGCCGTATCCGCCGGGGGGTCCTCCGGAGAAGCCTGGCCGCGGTCCGTCCATGCCCCGATTGCCGGCCATTTTGACGGTGAGCGTCTTGTCGCCCATCTTGTAGCCATTGAGGCCTGTGATGGCTGCCTGCGCCTGGCCCGGTGCGGACATGGTGACGAAGCCGTAGCCCTTGGACTGGCCGGTCTCGCGGTCCACGATGATGCGCACGTTGAGCACTGGGCCGAAGGGGCTGAACATCGCCCGCACATCTTCCTCTGATGCACGCGGGTCCAGGTGGGCGACGTACACCTGCAAAAGCAGCCACATAGGATATCTGGGTGAAAAAAAATGATCATGATGGTCAAGGTGACCCAGCAGTTATGAGCAACAATGCAAAGCAACAATGGGCACTAGAGTCAGAATCTTGTTCTGCAAAAGCGCGTTGTGCAGGCACCCCTGCAATGCTCAGCCTTACGGAAGGGAAGTCTTGCTGTAGAAACAGCAGAGAGAGCTTTCTGCGGTCAGATGCCGGAAGCCGCGGGATGTCTTCCTACCTTGCTCTCGTCGTTCTCGGCAGGGCCAAAGCCGCGCGGGCGATCGGGCTTGGGGCCGCCTGGGCCCTCGCTGCGCAGGCGAACCACGAGCGGGCGGCTGTCCATCATTTTCCCGTGCATGGCTGCCGCAGCATTGGTCGCCGACTCTGCGTTGTCCATGTGCACAAAGCCAAAGCCGCGGCTCTGACCTGCACCCCACCAACAACCGGCAGTGTCAGATCACACTGTGCAAGCAGAAACGCAGTAGCAAGTAACACAAGTTCCGACATAACGTGCGCTCTCAATGCAAGTGCCCTCCAATGGCCCATATTGTTCTTCCACACCACCTCAATTTCAATAAACACCAGGCTGATTTCACCAGTCAAAACATCATCAGCACCAGAGCAAGGATGAGTAGGACAGCTGCACTGGGACCGCACCTGTGGTCATGTCCAACAGGATGACTGCGTGCAGGACATTGCCAAAGGGTTCCATGAGGGATTTGAGGACGGCGTCGGTGACATTGGGCGACAGATTCCCCACGTACAGCTTGCAGTTGTCGGGCAGATCGTCCCCGGGCCGGCCCCGGCCGCCGCCACCACCGCCGCCGCCAAAGCCGCCGCCGCGGAAGTCTGACTGCGGGGCCCCCTGCCCCTGAGGGGGGCCGCCGCCCAGCTCTGCCATGAAGGACTTGTACTCGTCGTCGAACTTGCCTGCACGCACCCACAACTGTCAGATAAAAGGTTCTTTTCACCTCAATATATAGGTGACAACAGTGTACTTGACGCCCACACCAATGGAAGGAATCTGCAGAAATGCAACCTATCCCAACCAACTCAACATGCCCTGACGCCAAGACCATCCCGGCACAAATACACGGTCTAGCCGAAGTGATCACAACAGATGTGTAAGCATGTGAGTGGTCTGCATGTAGTGTGGCAAGAAAGAGTATGATGAAGGGTCGGAGCAGACCTTGCCCGGCGCCGTCGCCGGCCATGCGGCTGATATCTTTCTGGTACTGCTCCTCCACGCGCTCCTGGATGCCGGTGGGCAGCTTGTACACCTCCAGCGACTGGTTGGGGCACTCAAACTGCCGGTGCCCATTCTGGCCGCACAGGTAGCAGTGCTGGTCGTCCTTCAGCGTGCCTGCACATGCTCACAAACTTCATGATTCGACAATGTCAACATGAGGGCCGGAGCAGCCGCGGACAGATACAATTCACAGCACAAGGCAGGTGGCCTGATTACGATTCCTGCAATAGACATTGTGCAAGCAAGCAAGAATGAGAAGGGCAGCTGGGAAAGCGCACCGTTCAGTGCAGCCAGCTCCTGCAGCTGCAGCCTCTTGTGCTCGTTCCTTGCCTCATCTGTGGGCACCAGCAGGTCCTCGATCATCTGCGCTGCTGCATTCACCTGCGCACCCACCAGCACCCTCGCCTCAGCATTCTCTTCACAAGGATTAAAACAAGGTTGCACACCTGGCAGAAAACTCTTGTCATTACTCTCAACACCAATAAACCACAGGCAATTAGGACATGGGAAAAGATTTCCTTCTGATGATCAAATATGGTTTGGAACCAAAAACTGCTTGTTAGTGCTCAGAGTTGATGTCACAAACACAAACAATTTACAGCACAGCATTTATTAAACAGGGTGCAGAATGGAGGGGCAGGCGGCTCACGTCCTCCTGCTTGTCGCCAGTGATGAGCACGTGCAGCTCCTCGTCCTCGCCGTAGTCATATTTGGGGTCGCGGCTGGCGCCCTCTTTGACGCTGCCCTTGCCGCGGATGGCGATTTTTGTGTTGGTCTCCTTCTGCATGCGCTTCTGGGTGTTGCCGCGCGGGCCGATGATCAGCCCAATGAAGTTGTAGCCCGGATAGTCCTTCTGGGGGATGAACACCTGCACACACATAAGGGGCTGAGAGGATGCAATAAGATGTAAATGCAGCTCGTGCGGCTTTTAGGATGCACTGAGTTGGGGCTATTACTACGCAATGAGATGTGAGCAGAGCTCGTGCTGTGTCATGCTGTATGTGTGCTCTGTGCTCTGTCAAGGCTCCCTGCTACGGTGAGACAGAGAAAAGATAGGCGGGTCTAACCTTGGAGCTGTAATTTGGCAATCAGGTTCATGTGTGATGCTAAAATGCAGGCATGCAAGGAAGCAAAGACTGTGCGCGTTCCCCACCTTCCTGTGCTTCTTTGCAGGCCTGTAGTCTGCAGGCGGCCGGTAGGTGTGATCTGTTTTGATCAGCTCCTCTATGAGAGTGCTCCGCCGTTCCAGCAGCTTGTCCTTCATGCGCACCTGTTCAATGGGAAATCACAGGCGGTGAGGGAGGACTACAAGTCTTTGCCTGAGAGCTTCCGTCTTCTGAGCAATGTCTTGCGTCGACAGCATATCACACAGAAAGTAAAAGTCAGTTGAAGCTCCGTACCTCTCTGGTGTTCAGCCTGACACCGTTGCGGTCATATTGCGGCTCTGGGGAGGGGCTTCGCTCCCCCTCGGGAGGAATGTCCAGCTCGTTGTTCAGTATCTTTCTGTTGACCTCCTTGAGTTCATTGTGCAGCTTCTGTACAGCTGGATCAGCCGAGGAGGGTCCCCCCACCAGAGCGGAAGGCAGTTGCACCTGCAGATAGTGGCAAAGCAAATTTATGCGTTCACGTCTCAATGGCAACAAGTGTGTAAATGTCGTACCCTCGTATCACGGCAATACTGAAAGCATGCAGCAATCTGCTTCCCGATAATAGTAAACAGTGGTCATAAGATCTCGGATGCTTCAAAGAGACAGTGGCAACTTGGGGCACCCACGCACCCTGATGCCTCCAGCGATGGTGATCTCCTTGGGTACGAGTGCTAGAGTTGTGTCAGTGGATGTTTCGGGCACTTCCTCCCATCTGCTTCGTCTCTTTTTCACAGCAGGCTTGTTTTCGCCTTCACCATCCTTTTGCCCATCGCTAGCGGGTGAAGGACCCCATCTGTTCCTTTTTCTTCTCGAATTAGAGGTCCCATCTGATGCTGGCGCGCTCTGCTCCTCAAGAGGAACAGCAATTCCATTCACTTGATCTTGAACTGGAGCTTGATCAGGCGCAGGTAATTCAGTAACATGGCTAGATGCTGCTCCGTTTGTTTCTGCTGCGAGACCTTCTAGAAAATTTTCTGCTGCTGTTACAGTGTCCATCTGATCAGCCAAAGCAGCTGGCCAAAGCTATTCTTGTCGGCCACACTTATAGAGGTAACCCTTTAGAGCCAGCTTAGACCGTGCAACGGCTTGATACACATGAAATTTAAGACAGTCAAGGTCGTTGGGAAGGTTGGTGCTTGTCTGGCCTGTACTGCCTGAGTTTGCAGCCGTCCAGACCCAGGACAAAGCTGCTCCTGAGGGTTTGATATATAGCCCTTCAAAGGTATCTGAGATTATAGGGCACCCCAGGGTGAATGCGGTGGATACATTTGCCAAACCTTGGCGCGACAGAAGTGGAGACAGAACATTCCAGAGCAACAAAATCTTGGCGATCGAGTGCCTCCTGTCGCACACCACCACTCCCAAGATCTTTGACGGAACAGCAGCATCGTGCTCCACCGCATCCCCAGCAAGCCAAAAGCAGCCGCAGCACTAGGAAACACCACTGAGCAGTATGGCGAAGCGTTCATCAGCAACAAAGCGATTCAAGATCACCAAGGTGGGGACATCATCGCATGTGTCGGTGCTCCTCTCCTTGACACGGCCGTGATGTTTACACTTTGATCTGTGTACCATTGATCTGCGTTTCCTGACGGCTCCTGGTCACTTTGTATGCAGGCTCCCCGTAACGAGCGCCAGAAGGCAGGGGATACATTAGCCTTGCAACCTACTGCGGACATTGTCAAGCAGCTTCTGCAGGACTTGGCAGCCACCGCCAAGTCGGCACTATGCCTTCCCAACGAGAGCCAGCCGACAGGCAGTGCACCGTGCGCGTCAAAACCAGCGAGTCCTGACATCACAGACAAACAAATCGCGGCTGACAGCGACTTTGAGACAAGAGCCGAGCCCACAGAGCGAGCCACTCCTGGAACACCAACCCAGAAGGGTCCTGCAGACCTGGCACCATCAGGCTGCACAACACCACGATCAGAATGCAGCAACACTTGCGAGGTGGACCAGGCAGCCTGCAGAGAAGATCGAATGTGCGAGGACATCAGCATTCCCGGCATTTCAGCAGCAGACCTGCCCTTGTCCTCACCCCAGCAGCTCCAAGCACTTTCCAGCGATGACAGCGAGGCCATGGATGGGCACCAGGATGACCAGAGCCCACCATGCCCAGAAGAGCCAGTAATCATCAGCAGCTTGACCCCCGTGTCACCCACAAGCAACACTGACAAGGTGCTTCACACGGGCTGATTACCATGCACCTCAAGCAAATTGTCCAAGCTGACAGCCAGGTGCCTTTGCATGTCAACACCGCCTTCTGTAGAACGAGTGTCAATGAAGTGTCAATGAAGCTGTGTTTGCGCCTGCCAGGTGTGCGACACATCAGCAACTCTTGAGAGCGCAAGGGAGAAGACCGAATGCCTGCCAGGCCCGCAAGACCCAGAGAGCTTCGATGAGTCTGCTCCTGCGCCACCGAAACCACCTGCAACCAGCATTGAGGTATGCAAATTAATGGATCACTTCACAGCCCTGTTGCCATGATCTGCACATTGTGTACCCACAAGCACCTCTGCTGTGTTCTTGTGTGTTTGACACAGATGAAAGCCTGTGGTTGAAGGGCACAGAGTTGACTGTAGAGTGTTCTTCAGCAGCAGGTTGTCGCACATGTTTCTGGTCGTGCCTGCAAGGTTTTGGACGAAGCAAGAGCGGCTGTGAAGAGCGCAGTGGAGCACCCCGGAGGCCTGGTGCGCATGGCTGTGTGGGATTGCGGCGCCATGCAGAGCTGGACACCTGGGCTGGCCAGGCCAGTTGCGGACTTGGCTGTTGCGGCTGCCATAGAGATCTTGGCTACATCATCGGCCCTGACAGACTCAGACATCGGATGTGTGCTGCTGATGTGCCACAAGTGCTTGCAACATGCTGTGTGGATGCTACAGCGCCTGTGTTAATGCGGCATGCGTATCGCCTGGAATATTTTACTGTGCGTGGCACACAAAACCTGTTCCCCATAGTATGGTGGCATGTGATTCAACTATGGGCAATATATATATTTGCAAAACCTTGGCTGGTAGATGCAGAGTAAGAAAATGGTGCATGTGCATCTAGTGAAAATTAATTAATCATATCTACAGGAACAGAAAGGAGGTGCAAGACTTCAACTCTGAAGCATCTCAACAACTATAAGTCAGGCACCTCACAAGCACACGTCTGGAGGGATCCTGTTTTGGCGGCACTGGTGGTACCATGCATAATCACCATCTTCCTGTTTATAGCACCCGGCTTCCCGTTTGTGGCCCGAACAGAAAACGGTCGAAACAATGTGTAATCGCGAATTGATCGCAGGGGAAAGTGTAAAGAACATATTTCCGCATCAGTTGAGACAGAGTGCAACTAGGCAACCAAGTGCACGACCACGCATGAACCAATTGAAGCGGGTAATGGCGTCAGCAGGAAGCAACGGGAACAGCGCGAATGGCACATCGAATGGCCAACCTTACCCATTGGTGAGTTATTCAGAGTCCTTATAGCTTCAATCGGACACGTGAAAGAGAGCAGCAGATCATTCCAACAGTGTCTTGGACTCCACGTAAGTCGTTAATTGTGTGCATTCTATCCAGTACCACGCCGACGATGATGTTTCGGCTTTCAATACCAATTGAAGGCAAATATATAAAAAAAGAGATGGTTTCTGTAGCATTACAAACCTGCCGCTAGCGATTCTCACACATTTTGGGCTGAGATCATCAGTCCAAGATCGTGAGTCAGGTCTTTATTGGAGGGACAGGGAATTAAGGATACTGCATGGCAGGATTTGCGTTATCAGTTTGACAATTGACTCAGATTCTGGTTGCTTTATACCAGCAAGACTTGATTGAGGCTGCTGAGGGCGGCATGTCCTTCAGTGTGCCCGCTGTCGTGCCCGCTGTCTAGCGTGCTGTCCAGTGCTCGGCATCAGGCGAGCAACTTAGCATGATGGTTTAAATTATGGTTTTTGCAGGGCAAGGAGACGCCAAAAATGCCAAATGCAGCATTCAACACGGATACCCTGACAACCAACACTGGAGCCCCGATCGTCAGCAACGAGTTCTCTCTGCGCGCTGGGAACCGAGGTGCGAATGAAGAATTTTCAGCATTTTCGTTGCTCGCAGTGTATCGGTCCGAAAGTCTCTCTTTACCAACATTTGTACATGCTATTGCAGGCCCTGTGCTGTTGGAGGACTACCACATGCTGGAGAAGCTTGCACAGGTACCACCCCTCCTGTGATCTGGATCTATGCTACTCAAGCTACTGCGGAAATCTGTTGTTTAACCGAGCAATTGGCTGACATGCAACTGCCATGACATTGAGCTTTCCAATTTGCCCTTTGTAGTTCAATAGGGAGAAAATTCCGGAGCGCATAGTGCACGCCAGGGGCGCAGGCGCGCACGGCTTCTTTGAGGTCACGAAGGACATCACCAAGTACTCCTCAGCCGACTTCCTGGGCTCTGTCGGCAAGAAGACCCCCGTCACCGCTCGGCTGTCTACCGTGGTCCATGAGAAGGGGTGCGCAGTTTACCCAGCACCACACTCAGCACCGCAGCATAAATACGACTTTCCTTGTTCTCGGATTATTGATGCTCATGTGAATCTCTCAGCAGGCCTATTTCTGCGCCAAACAATGCAGTTGCTGTGTGCTGGCTTGGCTGCAGCGTCCACGAGCTCGGGACAACAGCTGACAAGCTCTCAATGTGCGCAGGTCGCCAGAGAGCTTGCGCGACGTGCGCGGCTTCTCCGTGAAGTTCAAGACACAGCACGGAAACTGGGACTTTGTCGGCAACGACATTCCGGTGAGCTCTTTATTCCTGGCACATGCCGGCCTGGCCAAGCTCCTTCTTCCTGCTTATCATCAAAAATGCAAAAATCATTTGCTGCATGGGAGTGCTTTACATGCTGTGCATCCAACTGGCGCTGCTGGCTTCTGAAGGCTTCTTTGCTTGGCTGCAGGTGTTCTTCATCAGGGATGGCATCCAGTTTGTGGACCTGGTGCACTCACTGCGGTGAGTCATGCCAAGTACCATGCTGCAAGTCTATACACATGTTCAGTACTTGCAGCTTTGTGCCTGTGCTGCTCAGTTTTGCCGGACGCTGAGAAGGTCAAAGAATAAGGATGTATTGGCAACTGCAGGCCCAACCCCAAGACCAACATTCAGGAGGGCTGGCGCATTCTGGACTTCCTTTCCCACCACCCAGAATCCTGTCACATTGTGAGTTTCCCTTTGTAACTCGTTAATTGCTCCTTTTGCATCACAAGATAGCTGTGTAAATAGCTCTTTGGCTGGCACCAGAGTGCAATGAACAGATCACAATAGAGGGTGCTTCATGTCAATTGAAGTTATGTGGATCCTGTGCAATGAGGACGAGCCAAAAGAGTGATGCCTTGTGTGGCTGCGATGCGCAGTTGACGTGGCTTTTTGACAACGACGGAATCCCCAAGAATTGGAGGAAGCTGAATGGCTTTGGCGTCAACACCTTCAAGCTCATAAACGCTGATGGCGAGGAGCATCTCTGCAAGTTCCACTGCCTGCCAGTGGGGGGTGAGTCTTGTGCCCTTGTTTCTTTGAACTTATTTGAATTTGAAAAGAGGGGAGATGGTAGCAGCAAACTGCAGTCCTTGCAGCAAGCCGTGTGGAGACATGTGTTATCCCTCTTGAAACTCACACCCTCTTTCCTTTAGGCGCTGCCTGCCACAGGGCCGTGAGTATATTGCTTAAATTTATCATCATGGGAAATTCTGAATACTTGGGAGGCGACAACCTGCGTCCTCGCTGCAAGCAGACACAATATATTCCTTGAGGCTCACACTCTGCCACACTGGGCCTCAAGCAAGCGTAATGTTTGGCTTTTGGTAGCGGCATCTGCATATTGGACAGATGCTGCTTCATCAACCCTAAATCCTACTTCCTCAATGTTTGGCGTGTGTCAGGTGCGGAGTTCATGACCGACGACGAGGCGGTGATGGCAGGCGAGAAGAACATGCGCCACAGCCACGCAACGCACGACCTGTACAACGCCATCGCAGAGGGTGACTATCCCGAGTGGACGTGGCTCATCCAGGTCATGCCCGTGGACACAGACCCCGCCTCCATCGGATTTGACCCCCTGGATGACACCAAGGTGACTCATCTGCCCCTGTTCAATTACGTGCCGGGCAAGCAGCCCCTTGAAGTATGGACAGATCTGAAGGGCCATTTGACAGGCGCATGCATGCACCAGGATGGCCCCTGGCAGGGACAGCAATCAATTACTGTTGTCATCTAGCTTCAACTAGTGTGCAGAGTTTGAAGTTGCCTGAAAGCATAGTTTGGTGTGTCTGGCTCCACATTTTGTCATCCAGACGCTTGTTGAGAAGTTGCGTGCATGTTGCAGCTGTGGCCGGAGGAGGACTTCCCGCTGATTGAGTTTGGGCGCATGGTGCTGGACACCAACGTCAAGAACTATTACTCCGAGGTGCACCCAGCAATACACTTGACTTCTGACACTATATTGCAGGGGTTTTGCTGCATGTGATTGCATGGCATGGCAATGATGTCATCTTTGACAGTTCTGTAGCTTACTGGTGTTTGGTGTGGTGACAGGTCGAGTCCATCGCATTTGACCCCGGCGTGACCGTGCCAGGTAGGACATCTTGCATTTTCGCTAGATCCTCCACGCTGGATTACGCACTCTGCTATCAAATTGCACACCTTGCGCTGCACAGAGCCACAAATAGCTGTCTTGCAGGAGGGGTCGTTGCATCCCGCCTTCAGCTTTTGTTCAAGAGATGTCAAACATGCACTGCAGCATTCATTTGGTGCCAGCGCCCCTGAGTTGTTTTATTTTTCTTCCTCAGGCATTGCGGTGTCGAACGACCCGGTGCTGCAGACGCGTGTGATGGCTTACGCTGACGCGCAGCGCTACCGTCTGGGAGTGAATTATCAGATGCTGCCGGTCAACATTCCCGTCTGCCCCTTCCACAACAACCACAACGATGGGGCGATGAACTACATCATCAAGGACGAGGAGGCAAGTTTTCGTCCAAAGCACTCCTGACTGTATCTTCCCAGTCTCGCTTTGTGTTCTTCATAGTGTTCTTAACAGCAGAATATGGTTCTCAAAAGTAGGGATGCTGCAGATATGAGGCTGTTCAGAAAAGGCAGCTGCAGTAGACATGAGGTGGTTCAGAGTTCACAATAAAAGCAGAAGAAGAGAATAAAAGCAAAATGCATCAAGTGCTGGCCCCAACAAGCATGTGCAACAGTATAAAGCGAAGTGCATCAATTGCTGCCCCAGCAAGCACGTGCAAAATACTTCCTAACGTCCCTTTTGAATTGTACACACTGTGCAGCACCATGCTTGACGGTTGTGATTGTGTCTCATTAATCTTAACCCACTCTGGCGCCCTGTGCTGACATGGTTGTGTGATGGTGCCTCAGGTGAACTACTGGCCGTCAAAGGTGGAGAAGACAGCGGAGGCGGTGCACCCGGAGGTTGCCAAGACTCACATCAGCAAGGAGCCCATCAACGGCGTGCGCGTTAAGGAGGACCTCTTCGTGGGCGATGACTACAAGCAGGCCGGCGACCGCGTGCGCTCCATGGACAAGGACAGGTCAGGCTCATGTTCCCAGTCGTCACAGTGTCAAGTTTGGATTTTGGAGATGGAACAAAGGGTCGCCGCAGCTCGCCCACAGTTGCACCATGTGTGTGGTGGATTGCGGGCCTTGGTCAGCAACTGAAGAGGACCTGCTTGTAGAGCTGCAGGGCAGCTTGCTCAGCCGAATCTCCTTGAGCAAGGCAGCGCAACACATGCTCTGGAAGGCATGCAATCCTTTCTTGGTGCTCTGGATTGACAACTCAAGAGCAAAGCCAGCTGTACTCCGGCCCCAATGTCTCTGCGAAAGACCACTTTCCATAGTAAAGAATCTTCTGTTTCTGACCCATGAAGTTCACATGCGCAGGCGGGAGCGGTTCCTGGAGCATGTGTTGGGCTGGCTGACGGACCCCAAGCTGACAGCTGAGGTGCGCGACACGTGGCTGGACATCTGGACGCGCGTCGACAAAGACCTGGGCGCAGAAGTGCGCGAAAAGGTCAAGGACACTCCTGCCGGCCACCCCTCCAAGGTCGGCGCCACCAAGGCCTGATTCTGCTTTGGCGAGCGCAAAATTTGATGGGCACTGACCTAATGCATGCAGTTGTGATGAGGCCCGATGCAAGGCAGTGCCTGCAGTTGAAGGCAACGCAAGACTCTGCAAGGCAGAGCCAGGCAGTGCAATGGCAATCGAGGGAAAGGGTGGCTTTTTGGTCACGTTGCACTGATCCTTAGGGGAATGTGCAGCCCCAAGCTGTGGCTATAGCCTGAGTAGCTGTAATTCGTAGGATGCAGTGGGTTGGTGTTCTGGCAATACTGTGTGGAAGCGCTATCCTCTTGTGCACCCTCAGAGATGTACCATTTCATTTGTTAGTCATAGTCCGGGGTTTGCCCTCAGGTATTGGCTGGGGGTTGGTGGTACAGCCGAGTCGTTTCACAGAATGCGAGAGCAGGCTACCGGTATCTGCTTATGCTAAAAGCTTGCGGGTTGTGTTGTGCTGGATTGATTCACCCACGTGCCGGCTGTTCAGCATGAATGCAAATAAGCAAATAAGTGTACGAGACGCTGTTGGCTCAATTGGCTAGATGCGTCAAAGGAACTACTACCCAAAGAAGTATATACTATATTATATATAATGATGAGCGTAATTATTGCAACTTGCGTTTTGGATGCAAGCTGCTTTCATGATGTGCTGGTGCCCTGCTGAATCACTGTTCTGATTTGCATGAGGCACTGGGCAGATTTGCTTGCTTTGCCACCCGTCATTTTCAAGAGCTCTTCAGCATTAGAACATTAATGATCCTCTCAGGTAGGAAGAATAGTATGGCTGGCACCTGGTCTGACTTCATCAAAATTTTATATCGAACAAGAGCTTCAGTTGCAGCGACAATTGTCTGCTGGCAGTTGTATCTTAGAGTCTTTTATTCACGCAGTCTGAGTAGTCATGGCTGTAACCATCACTTGTCTGAATCGTGTCCAACTCACCATTCAATGGGGGCAACACCAACAAGCAATACCAACAATTGCTGTGTATGATATCTTCAAGCATTACACATTATAGCTTCTGCTGACCCCCGCCTGATTCGACACCGTAATCATTGGAGAATCTCCAAAAAGTACATGAGGATCAAGCCCCACATGACAACACCTGCGCACCACAAAACATGCATCACATCTGCATGCATGTTGTTCGATGGAAGCTTTCAGGAATTAGTGCAGCAAGGGCGTGCATATGGCATTATGCCCCAGAGCAGCATTCACCACTGCAGCGCCACAGGCCTTCAGTTTAGATTTCTGCTCCATCAAAGCAAGACAGAAATGCAATGCATGCAATGCAGTGGGAGTGCCAAGAAGGGAGGAAGGGCAGCCTCGCAGTGTATAGCTTTGCGACGACAAATAATATGGTCTCTCTCCTCAGAAGAGAGTGGATTGGAGTGCGCACCCAGCCAGCCCATGAGCACGATGAAGAATGTCACATCGCCCATTATCTGCTCCTCAGTCACATCTGCCAGCGCTGCCGATCGCCCGCCCAGCTGCAGCTGTGGTCCCTGCCCCTGGCTCAGCCCCTTCAGCAATCCGCTGGCCGCTCTATTGCGCAGCCGCAGCGCATGCGCATTGTGCGAGCCCGGCTGCACTGCCGGCATCTGCACAGACCCCAGTCAAATCAAGGCAACTGAGATGTGCAAGACCCACTTATTGTTACCTCCCGGGGGAAACTTAAGACATCAGGTTTAGCATCCCCTCAACCCCCCCTATGCAGGGCACCTGTGAGCAGGTGCCACGAGCATCAACAATACACAAGCAATCTTGACAAGCCTCAAGGAGCATTGCATCATGCTGCACAAGAGTTGCAGCAATTGACCAAGACGCTGTTGCCAGGCCACAAGCCTCTATGCTGATGCCTCAAAAAAAAAAATACCACGTTAAAGGCAAAAGAAGAGGCACCCACCGCTTCGACGGGGTTTGCCAGCTCTGGGTGAGCGTCCAGCCACTGGCGGCCGTCAAGGGTGGATGCCTTGGGTGTGCCCAGCCATGAGCCTGACCCCTTCTTCTTGCCGGCCCCGTACGGCCACGCCGACCCCTGCGCCACCGCCGTAGTAGGCACCTTCGCATGGTGCCGCACCTGCGCAGCACCAACGAGTTGTGACAACGTGATTTGCCCGTAACGGAAAAATTATACTGACAGGCTCCTCAACATTTGCAGTCCCCCCATCGCTCTGCAAGACTCCGTGCGGACGGCAGGCACATATATTTTTCAAACAGTGCATCTGCACCTACGACGTGTGACGCAAGCGACTCCTACTGTCATGCCCATTGCCTTAGTATTCTTGGATACGTTCTAGAATTAGAGTGTATCCGTAGTACTGACGTTGTTCAAGTCGTAATCTGGCTTTTGGTCGCTGAAGGAATGGGTAATGTCTGCATGGCCGCATCATCTCAATGCAACAGGGCAGCAGCTCATGCTGTTACAGGTAGGCCATGCTCGATCAACCGGGGAGGTCACAACCGGTAAGTGTCTGCAAATGATTAGACAAGAAGAATCAAGGTGTAAAAGCGCGGGTGTGGCAGGGGTTGCTTGAGGCAATTTTCTCAAGGGGGCTGGGGCAGGGGAAAAGGTGCACAGCTGAAAGGGCAGCGGCAAGGCCTGACCTGGAGGGTGGGAGGGTAGCATCGGCCGCAGGAGAGGCGGCATCCCCAGAACATGTAGCGCGGGCTCTTCTCACACTCCCCGTTGCGCGCCCACTCCTCACAGTCCGGCTGCGCAGCCAAGTTTGAGCAGTGATCATCTATTGGTCCCCAGGCTGCTGCATGTTTGCATGCATGCCCATTCATGTGATACGCTCATCAAAACCCATGACCATCTGTCCTGGGAATCTGAATCCTCATTCTGCAGGAGAAAGCATGCTTTAGGACGTTCAGGCAGCCATGCAGCGGTACACGGACTTCCCTATGCATTGCAATGGGAGCGGCCTGAGGGCTGGTGAAGGGCATATTTGGGGTCCATGGTTTCATTTGCTTCACATTGCTGGTATGCAGGGCTTCCAGACAAGGTGTGGAGGCTACAGACGAATGAATGAGGCAGTCACTCGGTCAGTCAGTCACAGTAGATTAGTGAGCGCGCACATGTTTGTTCTGGCACTCCTCCTCCTGCATGACCATCTCCATGACATCGAATGCTATGTCCATCTCAATCTCCTGCTGCCTCACCTGTCACCATTGGCATACTTCCTCTAAAGGTGTGTCTCCATATGAAAAATTATGGGGACTTCCGCTCATCAAACCTTTTGATAAGATAAGAATATGATCTTATCGCATAATGAGACGATAACTGACCCAACCTGTCAGTGCACGCATGCAAGCCTCTCTGATCATCACAGAGCACAAAAGGTATCTTAAACCCGCAAAGCTTTCACACCATCTGTTACTGTGATTGATCATTCCAGGGATTGCCACTTGCGACAAGCACTTTGACGAAGGCTGAATAGTTGGGAGAAAGCTCTGCATGGCTCTTCTGTAGGGGCAGGAAGGCATGGCTACCTTGGCGCACTCCTGCTCCAGCTGCTGCGATTTGGGGCAGTGCTTCATGTGGCGCTCGCAGAAGGCCGCGTTGAGCACTACCACCGGCTCTATGGCTATCAGGTCGCGCAGGAAGTCCTCCCCCTGGAACCACACTCATTTCAATTCGCCAGTCTGCTCCCATATTGTGTGTATTCCATGATTCTTGCTTGCAACATTAGTCTGGGTCACCTCTGCTGCGGGCAGCGAGCAGGATTACCTATATCTCTGGACCCTACAGCCGCAGGTGACCTCTAAGTGGGGCACTCTTTCACCCAACATGCACAGCAGGGATGCTTGAAGACAGTCCTGGCTCGGTCTAGGATTATGCTGCACTCTCGAGATTTCCCAGAGCAGGTGCTGCAACCCACAATTTGCCTGCTGAGGTCAGGCCTCACGAGATATCCTATGGTCATCATTCAGATTTACTGAATCCGTTGATGCAAGCGGTAGGTCACAGGGAGAGCATGGCAGGTTTTCGGGGGAACCTCAGAGGGGATTTCAAGGGGCCGCGGTGGGTAGGGGAAGAGGCCGGCGGAGGGACGCTCCGCAGACAGGTCCCAGGGCGGGCACACAGTGACATCAAAGTCATCGTGATACCACGCCTTATGCCACGCCCACGTTGTGTTGGGCACCGTCCACTTGGCCCCATAGTGCAGCACCTTTGGCGGCCCTGTAGAGTTCAAGCCGTCTAAAGATGATGATTCGGTGTCAAAATGACATCAAAAGCATCACGTGTCACAGTAGATGACATGTTTACACAGAGTTGAAAGATACACCAAAGAATTTACAACACATTGGAGCAACTCATGAAAGAAAGGAAGTGAGCACGCTGTGTGCCGGCAGTGAGGGAGGTAGCTGCCTCGTTGCTTGGAAGGTGGGCATGTGAAGTGAGCTGCAGTGCAATCCCATCAACAATTTCTCTAAAGAGCACCCATAATCTTGCATGCATGATGGAAGGGTGACTCACAGATGGCGGCGTAGCCTGGTAGCAGGGAATCTGTGTAGTCCACTCGCCGGTGCCACACATTTGCCACAGCGGCTGCATACGAGTAGCCATACCTGGAGAGTTGACGATAAATCAGCATTGGCAGGTCTGCAATTATCTGGCATGCAAAAAAGCACAAAAGACAGCATCCAGCGAACTGATGCTTTGGGGTTCATGCATAGGAGAGCATGACAAGAGGGCAGACGCACATCTCACTCATCCATGACTTGTCCCCGGGAGTTTTGGTGAAGTCGTCACCGGTCAGATTTCCATTGAAAGTCTGCGCAGCACGGGAAATATTCAACATGAAATACTCTTTCTGCCTCACAGCAGCAGCCGCAAGCCAGCACACCTGTCTCATGACCAAGCTTGCAGCAACTTTACAAAAAAGGTGACGTGAAAAGGGGAGATATTGGGGTGAGAGGCCTACCGCCGGGTCCAGCCTGAATCTCTTTGAGTACTCCAGCCACAGGGGGGCCACTTTTTTCAAGTCGCTCTTTGCCATCAGAATCGGCACGCCCACCTGCGCAGCCTTAATACATCATAATTCTGACACTGCGCAACTGTAGGCAGAGCTACATTGACAAAACATCGACATGCATCCCCCCCGACAAGACAGGCAGGCGCCTTCAGGGCCACACAAAGCATGCACACTTTGTGAGTTAAACAGTCCTGTTCAATCTCTTCCAGCCAGTTTTGGATTGATCCAATGCCTGACTTGATTTCCAGAGTCAGCTCCTGGCATGACACTCGGACATTGATTCGCACAATGAATTTGCAGGATGTGGGAAGAAATTACAGATGTGTGGTGAGGAGAAAACGCGCCGTGTCTGCCCTGCGCCCCTTGGGACCGGCGAGGGTATCCTGCCTCGGCTGCACCTGGGCGATGTGCTTGTCTGCCAGCTCATTGGAGCAGCCCTTCAGGATCTCATAAAAGTAGTACCCCGAGTACGCCCAGCCTGACACCAGATCGGTCTCTCTTTCAGCGCCAAATGCAGAGGGACAACGCAAGATGACAGAGTGACACATTTTCTCTCTCAGATCTTCTTGTATCATTGCAAGCAGTCGATGAAAGGAATCGTTGTTGAGCCAGGCATGGCGCGCCATTATTTGAGGTTGAGATTGTGAGTGTTTGAGCACTTGTACCTGGCTCCACTTTCAGCTCAATAGGATCAAAGGGGAAGCGCATGATGTTGTCTGCATCCACGATCAGGATGTAGTCCTCCTTAGGCTCATGCTCCTGCAGATTAGACAGCGTTCTCAAGCCAGAAATATGCAACATCCCTAGCTACCAGGCCTCAATGGGCAGTCCATTTCCCCTCAACACGCAAATGACTTAAATGCAACAGGCAAGATGACTGAGCTACCTGGAGCCAGGCCATGATGGCGCCAGGCTTGTTGTAGGCCGCGTATTCATCGTCAGGCACAATGTTTTTGAAGCTGGGTGCCACAAAGGTGGGCACCAGGTCCATCCCCTTGTAATACTTCAGCTGCTCCTCTGTGCAGCTCATCAGCCGAGTTATCGGACCCTCCTGGCCTGCTCTTCTGGCACTGCAAATTCCAAACATCATCCTCATGTTGCTTGCTCTGTGCAATTTTGCAACTATAGCGTGCTTGAAAGCAAATGGCCTCAGAGCATTGTTGGGTCTTGCAGCTGTACCTGTATACGAAGCCCAGTATTTGCCACTCGAAGTAGCCATTCGTGCACTCCACAGGGATGATGGTGTGCACGCTGGCTGATCTAGCGCGCGATGCATGTGCATACCCCAGGAAGCACAGGGCTGCCAATAGAACGGCTAAAGTCCAGAAGCAACCAGGTCTGCGTGCTAGCTTCTGCTTGCTATGCTCATAGCTTGTTGTGATGCGTGCTGATAAATACATGCTGTCGCTCACAGAGATCCCATGCTGATCGCAAATGTCGCTGAAAAATTGCAAAAACTCTGTAGAAACATCCTTCTATACATCCAAAAATTGGTGTCCAACACGATCCCTTTCTTATGACTGATGCTGATGTACTGAACAGCACAGCATCATTCGAATTTTCTCTTCTGGATCCAGCCACTGCCAGAGCTTGGGGTCAGCTCATTTGGGGCAATGCCCATATGGAGGACCGACAGCAATTTATTTGGATCATGAGGTTCTCATTCGGCCACTAAATTTTTTTCAATAAGTAAATGTCATACTGGTCAAGAGTTTCCAAATCAGTGATTCAAGAATGGAACTGTCAGGCCTGATGGCGCCACCGAACACCAAGACACGAACTCCTCCAATGTGAAGCCGATCTGAGAGCAAAAATGTCACTTCTGACCAGTATGGCTGCAAAAAAGAGAAATGCAGACTTCTAAGACGACGAGGGAGAGTTTGCCAATTCTCGGACCTGCTGAATATAAAATTTAAAGAACGGGGTCACGTGCCCATTTATCTGAACTGGCATCGACAATTAGAGCCTGCCGAAAATGCAGTATATAGTCACTGGAAATTCAGGACTGAACACGACTATACTCGAACAGGATCTGTTCTATAGTTCGTACACCTTGTTGTCTCTCTCAAGAGTGACAAGTTTCTCAGCCCAGAAGATGAAAGGAAGCCTCCAAGCCTGAGCGTGAAAGATTCGGCGGCTGTGCCCGGCCTCAGAGCCGGGCGCGCCCCGATTGAGGAACGTCCCCAGGCTTCATTCCGCCGAGGGGAGGCTTGGAGGCCGTCTGATGGGTCAAACCTTTTGCTGCACCCATCTTCTCTCAGGTTTGGTGGTCCCGGCATGAGGCTCTGGTGGCAACCAGCGGAAATGCGAGGCTTGGCTTCGCACAGGGGGTCACAGGTTCGAATCCTGCTCTGCGCCACTTTCTTTTTGCTCTATTTTTGCTTCCAAGTGCAGAGACAGGTGCAGGGATACAGAGAGTGCTGTGGAAGATGTTGCTGGTCATCACAGAACTTGTCGCAGGACATATGGTTGCAGAGAGGACACAGCAAAGTTGCCATGAGCACCGTTCCACAGATTTATACGAAGACTAGAAACAGGCCAGATTAAATTGGTGGGCGTAGAGTATATTCTTACACAAGAAATGCCCTTTTCCAGCACCAAACGCTCTCATGCTGTCTTTGACACTCATGTCACTACAACGCATTCACAATAGCTTTGCGAATGTCAGGTCATATTCAGGTCGTATATACAGCCTCCAACTTTCGAACTACGGTACACTCAATCTGCATAAAAATTGAAGGACTTGAGCACGCCGTCAGTGCGCAAGCCCCGACAGCATGGCTTCGAGCGAGGGGCCTGCCAAGACAGACAGTGGCGGCAGCGCATGTGACGGTGCATCCCACAATTCCTGCACGCTGATTTGGCCATCATCAGCCGCGCTACATCTGGCTTCAGGCTGCTCAGGAGTCTTGCGTGCTGCGTTGAGAGGGCCAAAAGCAGCCTCAAAACCCACGGGTGCCCTCTTTGGAACACCTGCAGGGCAAACCGAAATAAATAAGCACCCGGCCGGTGAATAGCTTGCAAAAGAATGGATGGCTGCACTCCCACACGACATCACCTGCAAATCTCTCATGTGCGCAATGTTGCATAGCACAGATCATTAAACTGAAGCGGAGCAGAGAAACACACCTGCGGTCTGGGTAGCCGACACGTCAGCAGCGCTCTCAGTGGTGTCAGCTCCAAGAGCAGCGGCGATTGTGTACTGCCGGTCATTGGTCAGGATGAGCAGCGGACTGGTACCGGCTGGCGCTCTGTCAGCACCGGCAGCCGCCAGCGGTGTTCCCCTTCCAGCAAACATCAACGCCGCTGCACCAGACCTGGCCACAGCAATCCCAGAATCTCTTCAGCAATGGTGGTCACAGCAGTGAATCAGATATCTGTGTCTCAGCTGAAGTGGCCTGCCAAGTTTGTGCATGCTCAGGACACACTCCCACAGACTGCATCTATACAGACAGGGCGAAGTTTCATTGCTGTGTCAACTTCAGGAACCTTGACACCCTTGTACAAGGTAAAAACAAACCAAAGAGGCTCGATTGAAATTTCGTGAGAGCATGCAGAGTGGAGCCCCACCTGGGCAGCAGCCAGGCTTGTTTCGGGGTAGGGCAGCCCGCATCAAACAGCAGCACGCTGCCGCCGCCCCCGCCATACATTAGGCCGCCCCGGCCCGAGGCGGCCGGCTCCGCAGCAACGCCGCCGCTCGCATGCGCGAGGGCGCGCGCTCGTCCCCAGCAGCATCGGCTTCCTCAAACCAGAACGCACCACCTGAGCACGCCGCGCCTGCCTGCAGCTGCCTGGCTGGGTCTTCTCCCCCATGTCCTGCATCCTCGTCTGACCCGCTGGCAGCCTCCCCTACATTCGCAGCCACGCCGTTCATGACCGGCCGGCCAGACGCTGCCGGCGCGTCCCTCCGGCCGTTCATGTGCACGGCGTTCGGAGGCGGCTGCGCGCGCCGCGGCTGCCGGACGGTCGTCTCGGAGCGGCCGTTCGTCATCGGACGCGTGGGGGCCGGCCCGGCCGGCAGGGCCGGCGGCGCGGCGCTGCCGGAGAATCTGCGGAGGGGCTCCGGTGGCACCGCGATGGCAAAGGCGCCGTGGTGGGGGTCCACCGCAAGGCAGGACGCGGCGACGGCTGCTGACCACCAGACTGATGCCGTGACGAGGTTCCACACCACCAACGACGGGGCTGCGTCCGCGCTGATGCCCACCTGCATGGATGATGAGCGCAAAAACGAAAAGTTTTATGCGCGGGTAAACAGAGGATATTGTGGATCAGGATATAGCACATCTGATGCTGCTGCCATCAACTGCTGCTGCTGGATGTTAGTGTACGTTGGACAGAGATCCTCTGCTGTTGCAGACTCTCAAGCCCGACAACCTCATGTTACAAGTTGTACTAGGATTGTTTTAGGAATCGGAAGAGTCTCAGTCGGGCGCACCAGGAAATGCGTGCCGGGCACGAACTCTAGGCGTCTCATGGCACTGGAGCGGGCAGGGGCCGGGGTGGCCAGCACAGTGATGAGGGCGTTGGAGGAAGGATCCCACAGTGTCACGCTGCCAGTCACTGCGGCTGCCACCAGGCTTCCATCGCCGCTGAACGCCACTGCGCTCATGGGTTGGCCTGCAGCACCCCACCAGCATCATCAGCACTTGATGTATAGCTTGGTGCAAAGTATCAGGCTATCTGGACCGAGACACTACCAATGTGCCAGATACCGGCGTAATCTGTAGCAAGTGAGTCACAGGCTGACTGCATGGCATTTGTTTGGTCAGGAAGCACGAGCGTAAGTCCCCATGCAGAATGCGCAGCCGCGTGTAATGCCCTTTTGAGCGTGCAAGATAGCTGCATCAGAGCACTCGATTACTGATGCACATGCATGGCCTTCATTAGGGATCTGAGCTGCTCCTTACACCTCTCTGAGACAGTTTCCTGCCTGCCTGCATTGTGTGCAATCAAAAAAGTGCATGAGACGGCGGTGAAGGTTGCAGCACAGGCCATCTGCGTCATGCCACTGTTCCATGCAGGGGCGCTATACTTTGGATGTCAAGTTGGAATATGGCAGGCCAATGGCACCTTTGTAGGCAGCAGTAGAGGTGCAGCGCCAAGCAGCAGGGGCCTTCTCAGAGCGCTTGCCGGCAGCCGAGCGCCTCCACATGCTAAGCACGCCGTCCACGCCTGTCGTGGCTGCTATGTGCTTCGATGGGTGGTATGCCAGCCCGCTCACCACACCCCTGCACATCATGCAAATCCCTCTAATTAATACCTGAATGGCACAAACAATATTCTTCTGCAGACAACATTTTTAAGTCAGAATCCCACCAGCAATCACAGATACATTTCCTCCGTGCTTGTCAGATGCGGGACACGCACGTTTACAGTAATTTTCCAGCAAAAGCTTCCCGCGGACAAGCTTCTCATCAGAATTCAATACATCCAAAAGCTAAGGGGAGCACAAAATCCCGAGGTATCTCTTGTGGGAGCATACCGCTGGGGCTCAGAGATGTGGCTGTTGAGGGTATAGAGGGGGGCGCCACCGGCGGCGGCGCCCGTTTCGCGGCGATCCCAGAACTTGAGGGCCGAGCCCACGGTACCGCTGGCAGCCGCGCTGGGGTGCACGTCCACCGTGGCCATGACTGTGCCGTCGCCAGAATAGGCGATGTGCGAGATGTGGCTCTCGACTGCCCTCTGCCCGCCCTGGGAAGCCTCGTCTGTGCCCGCCAGAGACGCCACGTTACGGTGCCCCACCTGCAAACCAGGGGCTTTAATAAAACCAACTACAGCCTGCTATCCTTGCTCAAAGTTGCGACAGGGTCATTGCCATGAGTATGCACAGCGATAGCATGCAAAATCTGCACGATCCTGCACCTCTGTTGCAGTCTTCAACTGCCGTGCTTTACCAGTCTGCTTGCCTGCATTGCTGCTGCTGATTGATCATCGCAAGGAGCCAACAGCAACTTGATCGGATCACATCAAGGATGTTGTCACATGGTGGCAGCATGTCGGCAGGTCCCCCCCACCTGCACGCGGTCAATGTGGCGGTCGCGCACGGCGTCAAACAGCTGCAGCACGGAGCCTGCCCCGGCCAGCGCCAGCTCGCCTGAGCCAGGCACCAGCGCGGCCACGGTCCCCGACGGCGTCCCCGCCACCCGCGGCCGCAACCCGTGCACCGAGCACAGCACACGCATCGCCGCCACATTCACCTGCCACACCAGAAAAAATGCGCTACAGAATACCCCTTGAAACCAAAAAGCCACATTCACCCGTCACGGCATACCAACCCATTACTTGCTGCAGAGCTCTTGGGTAGCCTGATCTCTGATGCAGCAATGCATACACTTAGACAGAACGAAAACAAGCAACTCCCAGAGGTCATCTAAGTAAGTGGCCTTGCCTCTGAAGCGACACTGGATACCCTTGCATGCATGAGAAGCATGCAAATCCCAGATATTATCTAAGCAGCGGACAAACGCTGGAGACTCCGCGCATGATGAAACGGCTGCAATCGATGCCCGCACATTATAGGCTGGACCCATTGTCACACGGTGGTGCTATCAAGAAGCAATCATCAAGAAGCAAAACATGTGTGGCCACGAGGGAAGGGGCAGGAGCATGTGAAGGGGAGGTGGGCGCACCATGCGGATGGTGTTGTCGGCCTGTGTGAGGATGTAGCAGGCGGCATCGCTGGGCACCGGGGTGATGGCCGTCAGCGCGCCAGCCATGCGCGGCAGGTACGTGCGCGCACCATTGTCCAGCCGCCAGATCACCTGTCGTCCAGAATGCACAGTCCCTAATTCCAAGTCTTCCAGCACCGGCCTCACGTTTTGTCCATGGTACTGCCTTGCAATCCCTAATTATGCCGCCATGATATTGTTCCCAGGAACACTAGGGACCATTTGCCCGAGATCCATCAATACACTCCTGCACACCTGCTTCCATCCACCTTTTGCCAATATGCAGAAACATACAGCGGCCTGCACAAGATACTTGTTCTCATTGCAATTGCTGGCGCTCTTGACAGCAGCAGCAGAAGAAGAGTGTGTGCGCACCAGCACTGCTTCTGCGCCGCCAGAGAGCAAGTAGGAGCCGTCCTGGCTGAAAACTATGCTGCGGACGGCGCTGGAGTGCCAGTGGAGGGTCTCCTTTGCCAGCCCGGCATCCCTTACCTCCCTGCTCTTTCGTTTCTGCCCCTGCTGCTGCGCAAACTGGGATGCCACCTCTCCAGCGGCTCCCTTGTCCTCTGAGGCGGCCGCTGCAGCAGCGACAGCTGGCGCAAAGCCGTTCCACATGCTGATGCGTCCGCTGACATCACCGGCTGCCACCCTGTCCTCTGTTGCATCTATTGCCACGCACTGCAACAAAATTGCGAAGTGAGAACGTTGCTGTGAGAGCCGATATCACATATAATCCAACACATAACGTGCTGCATCGTTGTCTGGCAATGCCCCAGCTTTGGAAGGGAGGTGTGCATTTAAGAGACAACACTTGAAGAAAGCGGTGGTGCTTACAGTGAAAGCCTTTGTGTGATGGAGGGCGAGCGGTCTCTTGTCTGCGTCCTTCGTAGACCAGATGAAGAGCGTGTGCTTGTCAATGGTGGCGACATAGCCACCTCCCGGGCTCACCTGCAAATGGGCACAAAAATCAGGAACTGATCTGACACAGTAAAAAATTGAGCTTGACTTGTGGACTGCTTCTACAGTCTTGAGCTGCATCAAGGTCAGCAAGCAGCCAGTAGGTCTATGGTGACCGCATGCACTGCCAAAGAATGGCAAGATCGTACTGTGAGGGGCCTGGCTGCAGAGGTCCGGTGAACCTGTGGCTCAAGGGCGGCTGTTGCCAGATTCAGGCGTAGCACACGGCCCTGCTTCTGACCTCCAGCGTGCGCGACTGAAATGAAGGCATGCAAACCCACCGCTGGCACTACCTGCGCAGCAAAAGAAAAATCATCAGAGACACTGTTGAGTCAGCAGGTGAGATAAGAGAGGTTGAAAGGTACGCTTTCGATGGTTAAAAGGATTGCGTAAGATGACTGCCTCCTCACCATGCTCCTGATTGGCGAGCCAACATTGAAGGTCTTCAAGAGGGTTCCTCCTTTAATATCCCACAAGCGCACTGTTCCATCACTGGAAGCAGAGTAGACCTGCGGTAATTGCCGAATCTGGTAAGCTGCAACTTTCGATGAGCCTCTATTGGTCATCTGTATTGGTCATCTGTCATATGCAACAAGCCATATGCAAAAGCTCTTGCACAATGCCTACAGCAGCCAAGCAAGAACACCGACAACTAGAAGATCTGTTTCGCAAAATCCGGCAATGTCCCAGAATCAAACACCTTTCTGCTACCATGTGGGCTTAACGCAAGTGCTGTTACATCCGCTGTGTGCCCCTTCAGCTCAAAGATCAGTGCTGCAGTGGCACTACTATAAACTCTGACTGCTGCGGCTGAGGCTGTCAATATACTCTGGCCATCCCTCGAAGCTATGGCACTGATCGATGATATGTATCCACCTCCCATCCTGCCTAAGATGGAACTACTGCACTCAAGCTCTCCTTCCCAAGCTTAAGTCGCCGTTCCGGAACATCTCGACGACCCCTAGATTCCGCAAGGCAGGAAGCTAGAGCACGTCGCAATTGCGATTAGAGAAACGCCCATGTTGATACGACCTGCACTAAGATTGATAGATATAGCTCTAGAGCAATGACTGGTGATGATTGGGACAACGTGCAGATGTTGCTTAATCACTGAAATTTTGATGGTGTGCCCTCCCGATCAGTGTCTTACTTCTCACGTCAATAGAAACTTTTGGATCTGTCAGTAATTATCCTATCTTATTTTCAGTTGATGACTTCAACACTGCAGCAAAATGTCAGGCGTCTGGCCATCGAGCATCCAGCTCTCCAGCGCATGGCTGTTCAGGCAATCTGGAAGAGCTTGGGTCAGCATGGCACGTACACGAGCAAAGAAGGAGCTGCTACGTTTCAAGAGATTTTGTCAAGCAAGCACAAGGTAGTGGGTGCGTGAAAGTAGAACGTCTATGCTATTCTCTCGTGAAAAGATTGGACTGCTGACTTCGCTTGGTGACTCAGGTGGTTGTGGAGGAAGCTGTACGTCAGCTCATTGCTTTTGTCCCGAAACCGGGTATGCTTAGGAGTGCCTGGCAATGACTTGCCGATCGAATGATCATTACAAGCCACCCACTTTGCGAAGTGCCTGTCATCTGAGTGACGCTTGCCGCCTTGCAGGTCTATCAACCTCTGATGCTGCTGGTCTCCTCCTAGCATCCCTTAGCACCAGCGGTGGGTAAAGCTTCGTTGCATTGGGCGCGCTTGCATGCCAGTGTTTGTGCGATTTCTGGGTTCTTGAACGCCTTCCCGAAAGACTTGGAGGCATATGCGCAATGGTAGACCACTGCACCTGATCCTCAACCCCTCAATACCCCTACTAATGCCCGTTCTCCTGCGCAGATACCGCCACTGTGCCGCCTTTGGTGGGGGGTCTGGTTGACCTCTTCAAGAAGCAGGCGGAGGAGGGCAGCCAGCCAGCAGCTGCTTGGCAGGCGCACCTGCTCAGCAAGACACTCTGCGCGCACCCGGAAGCCTCCTATCAGCTGCTGCAGTGCATACAGCAGTTGCTGGTGGAGATCAATGAGTACACCGAGCCGCCGCCCTTGTGGAGGCATCTGAGGCCTTTCTTGAGCTTCGCTCTGCTTGATCACGGACCTCAAGGTAAAACAGATTGTGCAAAGCTCCATGTGTATTGCTGTTGACACGGAGCAGCTTTGTATGTTCAGATTGATGCAATCGGTACATAGCACCGGTGCTCAGGTAAACATGTACTTGCAGCATGGATTGTGGTGCTTGATTAAAAAAAATTCACATGTTGGGTTTGTGTGTTCAGGAGAGAGGCTCGTTTTCGCATTGAGCCTGCACAGCATTCTTTGCAATTTCTCATGTCAGGACTCGCCAATTCTGGACTTGCTGACCTTCCATACACCATGCCTTCCACTGGTGACAGCACCGCAGCGCAACTTTGCAGTCCAAGCAGCTTCGTATAATATCAACCTTGTTCGCAAGGCTACAACGGGCATAAATGCTTCATCAGGTGGTGATTCCTAGGGATTGGTCTTATTCCACAAGCGCAAGCAGGAGAAGATTTGCATCTGTTTCGAAAGTGATAAATTTGGTTGGTCTCTGTCCAGATCAAGGCCTGCAGAGGGAGGTCCTACAGGGGATTAGGCAGCTGTGCCATGAGCTGAAGTCTCAGGGACTCCCAGGGCATCTTTTGCAGCGGCAGCTTGGGTCTCATTTGTACTGGGAAGATGACGAGGAAAAGCTTGCGTTGGAGGTTGCTTTGCTGGCTCATAATAATGCCAGCCCGGCTGACCCTGACTTGATGGACATGGTGTCAGAGTACTTTGGTTATGACGGGCTGGGGAAGACAACAGTCCCCCTAATATTAGGTGAGCACGCTGCAATCATGCTCCTTGGCTGCAGGCATCGGCGCTTTGACATCTATTTGGCAAGCATTTCAGCATGCATGCAGAAAGCACCTGCAGAACCATATGCACTTCGTGGCTGCTTTTGAAGTATTGGTCATTCCTGTACAGGGCTTTATCTGAGTCCTATCATGCACACGCTTGTATTTGATGCGCCGCCCCTTGCCAAAGAGAAGGCAAACCACCTCCTGCACAAGCTGCGCTTGCCTAAAACGGATGAAGACGACTCAGCAGCCAAGGAAGTCGCCAATGCTAACCGGCGTGTCCGTTTTGAGAGGACAGACCTCAGGTGGAGCCTGTGCGCCCTGAACACAGGCTGCTGCAGCCTCCTCCGGAACTTTTTCAACAGCAGCGGTAGGCATTCTCTTCCCTTTGAAAGTTCCTTGTGCCTTCTTCCTCGCAAGAGCTCTGCATGCAACTTACAATTTACAATAGGGACATGAATGATTTAAAAAATCTTTGCATGTTGAGCGCTATGAAAGCAAGAAGTGCACCTGCACACGAAGGAAAGGCATCCTTGCATGCTTTGAAATTTTTCAAGAGATCTATATTACCTTGCCAACCCCCGCAGCTTGTACTGCTGCTGTCAAGGCCTTTTGACATTTTGTTAGAGGCACGCGTATTGTTGTAGAATGACTTTGCAGAGGCTCTTCCTGATGCATGCAAAGCATATAATCAACCATCTGAACTACATGATTCTGCTTGGCGGACAGATGGAGAGGCGGTGAGGTGGCTGGAGTCCCTGCAGGCCAGCATGCGCCAGGCAGCAAACAGCAGATCTACAGCTTTGCGCACAGCTGCCGCGCCCCAATCTGCAGCGTTATCTTCTGAGGCTGCCCAGCCGAGCCTCTCTGAGCCAATGGTCATGGCACTGCCGGCTCTGCTGTGCCACCCAGAGGCGGCAGTGCAGGTCAGTGTTTCTTAAAGGGATATTGGTTGGACGCCGATCTTGCTACAAACATAAGCTAGACTATTTAGTTTGGAAGCTACAAGAGTGGCTAGAAGCTGGACTTTTCAGAAAATTTCTCCTCAAACCGGTGACTTTGGGCGTATTTCTGCTGAAAAGGGACTATGGCTTCCTGTCCTGATGGGTAACGTTTTAGAAGCCAATCAGTGGCTTTAACAGTAGGACACCCTCGGGTAATTGATGCGCCACGAAAATGCCTGTTTTACTTGTTCAGAGCCACACTGGTTTCAGGACGCCATTAAAAGAAACCATGGTGCTGCAGGTGGAAGCTGCCCGGACTCTGGCGCAGGCTGTTAGAGCCGTGCCCCTGCTGGGCATTTCCTTCCTGCCGCTCATTGTGTACCACCTGCAGAACTGCACCTCCCCTGGTGAGCTTGCAAATTTGCTTTCAAGTTCATCACCCGCCATCGCATGCCCCTCCGCCTTGTCAGTGCTCCCAAATGTGTCCCCCCTCGATCTTGACCAGTAACAATAATCGTGATGGTACAAGGATCACTCTAGTCCGAGAAAGATGGGCATCAATGAGCACCTGGTGATTTTCAGATGACTGTAACTGGGGGGGAGGTGGTCGATTGCAGGGGAGGAAGGGAGGGCAGAGGTGGAGTCAGCGCTAGTGGAGGCGATTCCAGCAATGGCGGTGCACAGCGCAGCGCTGCCCTTTGTCAATAGGGCCCTAACACAGCTCCCGCCTCGGGGTGAGCATCCCTGCACCACCATCCACCGTTGCTCGCTGACGCTTCGGATGAATTTAAAGGATGGCGTGCGGTCAACCTAAAAGATAATGTGCCTTGTCCTCCGGTTCTCTACAACAAGTGTGAGAACGGGTCGGAGGCCTGTTCTGGAGTGACAGCCTTTTTCCTGTGGGTTACTGTGACTGAAGATGAGTCCGTTGTCACCTTGTCACACAGGCTGACATATTTAAGCAGTAATTTCTCACTGCAACATGGTGGAGCAGATGCTCAGAACCAAGCGCAAACATGATGTGCCTCATGCTGCATCTGTACAATGAGGGCGCCATGGTGTTGTGTTCCTCATCTTCTTTCGCCGTCTCTTTCTTTCCTGAGATTGCAAATGAAGGGGAGTCAATTATCACCTTGTCACGAAGGCTGCTGTATTCGAGAAGTTCTTTCTGTAGTGCAACATTGTGGATGCAGGCTCGCCCGAGGCAGAGCAAGCGCGGCTGATGCGGCTGCGGGCGCAGCTGTGGCTGGGCAGCGGCCACGGCTTCAATGCTTTGAGCGATGCGCTGCTGGGTACGGGGGGAGAGATTCCCAGCAAGCAGCAGCGGGAGAGCGTGGAGCTGCGAGCGACTCGAGCGCAGTGCCTGCTCGATGTGTGCGCGCAAGATGTCGGCAAGGGCTACCAGCTGCTGGAGGGGATTGAGGTAAGCAGTCTTCTGGATTATGGTGGATTAGGATATATGTGAATGTCAGCCTGTCTCGGGAGGGAGAACAGCAGAAGTCTGCAGCTGCATTGACGCTGGGGAGGACTCCACGTGACCAGCTGTGTCAAAAACGCGTGGTACAGCATAGCGGAAGAGGGAACTGATACGAAACTTTGCTTTGTTGCGTTGATGCAGCTGGCAACTTGAAGCCTCTACAGCGTCAGAGCAGCTGCGCAGCTGCATGCACACCACACATATTCTACAGTTCCCCAGAGCATATCACACATGGTATTGCAGATTATGTAATGACATGGGAGAATTTGACGTGCGGGCAGGGGTGCCTGGGGAGTGATCTCGAGGAGGAAGCTGCGCTGGCGCTTGAGGCACTGGCACTGCTGGTGGAGAGGGACGGCCTTAAGTTCCAGAAGGCATGGGCGGCCGTTCAGAGGCGTGCGCCGACGCTGCCTGATCAGGCGTGGGTGGCGGCTGCATGGCTGGCGCTGCTTGGGCATGCCCACCGGGACGCCGAGAAACACCCCGAGCAATTTGCCCGATTCCATGACACGCTGTGGCAGGCCACAGAGCACCCCTCTGCAAGGGTATTTCCTGGCCTCTCTCCATGTGCATGTGGATCATCCTCAAATTATCATGCACCTCTGATTGTTGAAGGAGCTTACTTAAAACGCACTTCAGCCAGAAATTATGCCAGTGGGTTGCCTTGACCAGCACAAAGAGAGTACCAAGCGAAACATATGCCCTATGCCAGTTTTAGCTCAGCAGAGGTAGGATCGACCACTCTCCGTTCAAGCATTCTCTTCGAATGTGATATTGTGCTATTGTGCGAACACATGGTTGCAGGTGCGAGCAGCAGCGTACGCGGCACTGGCGCGCTGGCCCATTGAGACTCTGGAGCTGCTGGAGCTGGCCAATCCTCTGCAGCAGTACAGCCGACTGCTGCTGCAAGAGCGCGATGCTTCCGCCCTGGCCGCCTGTGAGGGCCTCGTCACCGCCGCCCTCTCCTACGAGCATGCCCGACGCCGCAGGTGCCACATCTCTGTCCTGCCAATGTCTTGACATGCTTGGGAAGCCGCATATTTTGTCTCTTGCTGTAGCGTGAGGCAAGGACCTCACGTTGCAAGCTGGGGCTCAATGTGCAGTTCTCGTAACAGCATGCTTTCCCGACCCTGATACTGACGGAGGTAAGTTGGCCTCTTTGGCAGTGCGGATAGAGTCTTTTTAAGTCCAAGGCGGCGTGTGGCAGGTATGTGGGCGTGGCAGCCAAGGGACCAACCGCCGCTACCCAGAAGGCAGAAGATCCACTGCTGCGGCGTCTGACCAAGGTGCTGCCCAAGCAGCTCTGCAGGGCGGCGGTTGGATCATCTGGCGGCGCAGCATCCCCCGGTGTGCCCTCTTCTGTTCCCTCTTCACTCGTTTCTTACAATGTTGGCAAGAGCAATTTGCATGTCATTACCCCTGGTGCAATCAAAATGTACAATTTGTTTTGGTCGGCAGCCCATGGTATGGATCGGTATGCAATGTCCACATTATGCGGGGAGCTTTTAGAAGACAAATGCCCAACTGAAAGCTTCCCTTGTTCATCAGAGCCCGTTCAAAGATCATATCTTCATGTTGATTGAAATGCCAGGTGCATTGCTGCTGTGCTGGGCGCCCCCGGCGCCGTCGGCCGACGCGGACGTGACCCCGGCAAAGCATGCGCGCGAGGCAGCGGCTGCGTATCGCGCGCGGCTCGCGGAAATCGCCGCGGACGGCCCCGCCACGGCCGGCAACTGCGCCGCCAACAGCGACCTCGTGTTTCACTCCTGGAAGCGCTTCCTGTCCCGCTGGATGGGCGCCCTCAAAGCTGCCGCGCAGTCGGATGGCAGCGCCTCACAGGTCAGCTATGCTCCTCCCAGGATCAACTGTCTCTGCATTGGACATGTTGTACCGTCTTTGGTTTGAAATGCAACGCTGGAGCAACTCAAGATGAATCAAAGATGGTCTCTGAGGCGTGATCGAGGGGACCGAGGTCAAGCATGCCAGAGGCATGCTTCACCCTGCCACCTTTAGGGACACCGGTGAACTTGTGCCCCTAATGCTCAAGGAAGGCCAGAGCGCGGCTGAAGAGTTGAAATCATAGTTATACCTAACTTATACTTATATACTTGCATGTACAGTTTCATTTATAGTCATGTATGAAGGGATTGATTAATTGGCAGGGGGAGGCGGCCACGACTGCAGCGGGCGAGGAGGTGTGGGCAGCGATTCAGCAGGTGATGGAGGAGGGAACAGCGCCGGCACCAGACGAGGCAGTGTACGCGGCAGGCGCGCTGTGCTCACTGCTGCAAGGCCGGGCCAGGCACACCTGCAGCGCCATCCTCAATAGGCTGACATCAGCCGTCTCGTCCGCAAGGTGCTCAACGCTACTCACGCTGCTTGCTTGGTCTGTCAGCCTCTGCAGGAGAATGTGTGTATCGTCCCCAAAGTGCACACCACCTGAGCTGCTTGCCAGATCCCTCTTTCAGAGCTCAGACGATGCAGTCTCAGCATGCAAATGTCACAGCGCTGTGAAATGCACCACCTTCTTTTTGCGGGAACCCTGGCTTCCGTCACTTGGGGCATGGTTCGATTAGGTAAGTACAAACGGGATGCTGGAAGTACCATGCAAACAAGTGCAATAACGTGGTGTGCAGGACTCATGCTGCGTCAACCAGGGCCTACCTCCTGGCTTTGGGCGCTGCAGCACAAGGCGGCGAGACATCGGACGCCATTGTGTTTCTTGGAACCGCCCTGAGCACGGATGCCGATGCCTCTATGTGGCCAGCAACTGCTGAAGCACTTGGGGCCACTTGTGTCAGCGTAAGTTGTGATCGCTCACTCTTGCATCTCGTGACCGTGTGAGGGTCGGGTCGGGCAGACATAAACTCCCTGCATGATGCTGTCCCGTGCTCGTTGTGTTTGGCTTTCCATGCGCACGGTCACAAGGATCAGACATTATTTATTGGGTTCTGAGCGCAGGAGTCTTCAGAAGAGGGTAAAGCGGTTGGAGACACTTTGACGCGCCTTCTGAGATTGCTTTGCCTCAGATCAGCGTTTTTTAGGCGGGGCCTCCTAAGAGCTCTTCAGTGGCAGGTAGATATTTGTATCTATCATATGTATTCCTTCCTGCCATGTGGCTTTCCTTCATCGCATCATGCATGCACTTGCTAGCCTGATCACACTTCAGCAACCGAGCAATTCTCACGCAGGCTCATTTTGTCACAGGTGGAGCCCAGTGATATGCCCGAGCAATCAGCCGAGATTACCGGCATTGTGAAAGGTGCGCAAGGAGAGTCACGCATAGAAAGTCTCCACCTTCTTTAGTCCTCGATAGGGTGTCTCAACGATTGAGCCCGCACAAATCTTTTCCGCAGGTGTTGCAAGAGCTCTGCATGCCATGGAAATCAGTAGACCTGACGAAGTGCTGCGCGCTCTTTTTGGGACTTGCTGCACTGGCCTGGTGGCCATGTCGCTTCCAGCTGCAGACGTGGGTCTTTCCAGCGAGGGCGTCTGCGTTCTCTTGCCTGCTCTTGTCACCACAATGCTCAGCATGGGATTGGCTGATGGATCCCATATCCAGAAAGCGCTGTCGGGCCTCCGGGGCGCTCTCACAGCCCGCCACTTGCCAGGTCTGCTCTCCACCCGCCTGATGCGCCCATAAGCAAGACATCAAAGGGCCATTTAACCAAGATAGGTGCAAGCTGTCGTTGAAATATCAACTCTGCATGTACGTTGCATTGTGGACGCTCAATGCTATCTTCAAAATGGTTTATGGTGCTACTCATTCATTGCAGTGCAATTATTTATGGTAGCATGGCTGCCTGGTAGCATAACATGCCTAGCTCAGGTAGTGTAGCAATTTTCATGGCTGCAGTTTGTGATGTGCCCAGGTCAGGTAGTGGGAGCGGCGGCCACCAGCTTGGGATGTCTGGTGGCCGGCCTGGCGCTAGATCAGGCGCAGGCTGAAGCGCAGCGCAGCGTGGACGCCATGCTGGCGGCGCTAGGGAACGGCCCCCGGCTGGCGCAGAGCGGCGCGGCCAGATCTGGCGTCGCGGCCGGCCTGGCCGCCCTGCTGGGGGCCCCCCACCTGCTGCCCGGGGTCCCCCCGGCGGTGGGACCCCCCGCCCTGCTGGCTTCCCCGCAGACTGCTGACGCCGCCAAACAGGCGCTTCAGGTGTGACACCTGTCATCTACTTTGCGGTATGATGACACACCGCACATGCTCCTGCTCTGGGCTAGAGAGAATCCATCAGTGCCACCTTTAACACGACATTGTGGCTGCGAGCTAGCAATGCAGGCTCTTAGCAAGATCGATCTTAGGTGGTATCAGCAAAATGAAGCTATGATCAATGTTACTGACACAGGCACTAGAGGCGCTGGCAACGAAAGAAGCGGACCCTCAAGTGCGCAGAGCGGCGGCCTGGGCTCTGGCGGCCGCTGCCGTTGCAGCGCGCGGTGGGCCAAGCCCGGGCGCAGCAGCCAGACCAGGTGCAGTAAAGGGTCGTTAATGGAGGGCCACTGGCTTTGCCCAATTCCCTGCGACCCATCTGATGCTTTGCCTCATAGGTCCTCTTCAATTGGGCATGTGTTTGCTGCCAGCTTGGGCATTTGGCGAATACACATAGGGGTTGCAGGATGTCTCAAGTTGGTAATGGGCAGCCTCGAATGGCTTACAGTTGCTGGCCTTTGTGCAGGGGCAAGCGCAGACGCGAGGGCGTTGCAGTCTCTGCCAGAAGATGGCGCCATGCGCAGCCTGCTTCAGTATGCCCTCAACGCCGCAACTCAGTCTGGTGAGCTACAACGAACCCGTGCTATATCACTCGGGCTTTATGTGAATCATCCTCCAAACATGATCGCCTCTTCAAATAACGTGTTCCATTGCCAGTTCCCGATATCTTTGGAGCCTGTGACATCACATGAGGCTGTGTGTGCCGGGCTTTGGCAGGGGCTCCAAGCTGCTCAGCGGCTGTGCTGCACTGCCTGGCAGCTGCGGAGAAGCTGCCACCAGTCAATGTGGGCGCGTTGTGCGGCAGTTTCCTGCAGCGAGCGGATGCCACGCCCTCGCTGCAGGAAGCAGCTGTTGCTCTGGCACTGCGGCACTCCGAAGCAACCGGTGCATCCCGCCACATAGGCTCATGCATGACAGCAATGCGGCAAATACAGCATAAAAGCTGGGCCATGCTATGGAGCACATTGTTAGAAGAGCACACAATTGACACTGAAGAGCACGATGATGAAATGTGTGGATTGCAGCAATGTCTTTAGTAAATTTGAGCGTATTACAAAAATATGATAGTGATGCTTGAGAATTTTTTCTGAGCATGCTGCTTGTCATGCAGGGGATTTCCTGGAGGGTCTATTCCAGCAGAGCAGCTTTTCGTCTTCTTCCTTGCACCTTCGCATGCAGCTGCTGACTGGACTTGGCAGAGCCGTCAATGCTCTGTCCGCCACATGCAGCTCTTTGCTCTTATCATCGGTCCCACAACTCTGCTCCTCCACTGGTGCACACCAGCCGGGCGCAGATTCCACAGGTCGGTAATCTTGTTCGTTACGGCCAGCGTGACCATTATACTGTTCGGCAACTAGGTATGATGCGTTTAAAAAAGATCTGCATGATTGCTGTCTGTCTGAATTACTGCTAGGTGCTGCTAAATTGCACAAAGTGATGTCAAACAAGGCCATTCTGTCGGAAAGGGAATTGTGAAGAGGAAATCATGTTGCAGGTGATGAGGGAGTGCAGCTTCAGACAGCTGCCTGGGAGGGGCTGCGGAGCTTGCTCAGGGGGAATGAGGTGTCAGGCAGCGGAAGCATCAGGGGTTTGACAGATTCGGAAGATGTGAGCGATGCTGTGTACCAAGCCATGCAGGGCCTCTTTGCGCTGCTGCCTTCACCACCCGCAACCCTGCCAGGTGCGCTGGGTGAATCCACAGCACCGACTGTTCCTGTGTTTTGTATGTAATGATAGAGCTTCTTCTTCCCGTGTTGACCCATCAAACTGTCCTGATTCATGTCCTTATGTACCAGTTGTGCAGGGTAGATCTCACTGTGCTGTTCGTTGGCAGGTGAGGAGATTGACATGGAGGCCTGCAATTCAGAGGCACAGCAGACCAGTAGGAAGGGAGATGCTGCAGATGCGCAGCTTGATTGCCACTCAGATGCACCCAATTTATCCCTCTGGAGTGCTGTGCTGCAGTGCTTGAAGGCTGCCGACACAGACAAGGCGAGCCCCTCAACGTGCTCATCCATTGCTCAGCCGACACATTTCTGATCGATTGGCATGGCTCTGAGAATGTCCACAGGGAACATACCCTTCCTGGAGTCAGCGTCATGTGAGCATGTTCGGGTGTTGCTGTGTTGTATGGGGTGATCAATACTTCCCAGGGGTACACCTGAGGCTGCCTGTTTTCTCTGCAGGTGCTGTCCCTGCTGCCCTGCTCAGAAGGCTCACCGGCAGGTGCCGGCCAGGTGTTTGCCAGGGCCATGCTGGTGCGATGGGGGGCGCTGCCACTCACTGAGCTGCAGCCCTGTAGGTAGGGAAACCCCCAGCTGCAATCCACGCTCTTTTCTTCCTTGCATGTCTCTCCTAACACTGCGTGCATTTTGTGATGTCTGCTCGCCTCTGCTCAAAATTGTTATTCTGGGCGGTGACTCATGTGCTAGGCTGACTAACGATTTACATCTGCTGTGCAGGATGTGGTGCATTAGGAGCACGCCAGATCTGGCCGGGCCACTTTTGGCGACAGTGGCCAGGTCTGCAGCGGCAATGGCTCACACGCAGAAGCAGCAGCTGCTCATGGAGTGCCTGGACCTCGTCACGGTGCTTTCCATTTTCACCTATCATCTCTGCTTGCCGGACAATGACACATTGACGAGAGAACACCTGACAACCAGGGCGGTGTATGAGTTGACTAAACTGTTCACAAGAATATATTGCCTGCATGCTACCTGCCTGAAAGCGCTGAACTTGCTAGAAAAGCAATCGTTAGCTTTTTAGGCATACGGCAATGTGTGGAATGGCTGCACTCCTCACCGTGGCGATCAGCCTACTTCTGCCCTGCTGAATCTGCTATCCTTGCCAGGAATATCATCAGAAGCCCTCAAATGCAAGACACTATGTGAAATGGCTCAACCCCTCACCGCAAAATTTTCATTGGTGCAGGTGTGCGAGCATCCTGCACAGGCCTTCACGATGGCAGCACTTCTGGCGGCGACGTGGCGAGCGCAGCTGCACAGCGATCCAGGGGAGACACACATCACTGCGCTGTCACCACCGGCCGCGGCTGCAGCGCTGCCTTATGCCCTGCCCTCCTTGCTGGAACATCCCCAGTGGCGCCCGGCGGCCGATGCTGCTGCACACAGGCTGGCTGCCATTGTGGAGCATGCGGCTGGCAGCACCATGGTTCAATGTGAAGTGCTGGTGGGTCCCTGCCTGCTGCGCAAGTGTCTACTTGGTGATCGCACTGCCTTGTAGGTCTCTCTTGTCTTAATTTGCTGCTTCAGAAGCCGGCATGGCAAAGTGAGAAGGTGCTCTGCATCTGATGGGCACTCGGCACGTGATGTGAAATGCTCGCAAGATCATGGTCTCAAAGAATGTTGAAGCATCAGATTGCTTGGGTTGGGGTGATATCCTGTCAATCGTGAGGCTGTGTGTGATGATGGAATCTCTGGCCTGCAGGGAAAAGGAGTGCTTCCTGTCCCGATACTGGAGCTTGCCAGGGCGTGCATCATCGGCATGCGAAACCTGTTGACGCCCCCTGCATGGAAGCATGTCTCTGCCATGGCTCTGCATGTGCCCTGAAACGCTATGCCGCTTACAGTCCAGATTGTCATCTTGAAGGACTGAGGATGTAACAAATTTAAAATCGCTTTTACGATTGTTACAATCGCAAGTCTGCACAGCTGTCAAGCATGCACTCTCTGTAGTAAGCCCAAAATATTACACAAGCCCAACTTGTAAAATACATGGAAATCCCCATCTTCAAACAGAAATGCTCAATCCAGACTGCATGAAACTTTAAGATCTCTAAAGGGCACAAATCACAAATCTACTCTTCATGCTCACATGCAAGACAAGGTTCAGGTCACAAGCTTTACTTGCAGAACAGGTGGCACACAGACGGCAATTGGGTTCAACCCTAGAAGCATGCACATGTTCACAGCCAGCCATACAGTAGCTGGTTCTTCAAATGTCTCTAACTACCACAAGTCTTTCTAATCATGGAAACTAGCACCGCACCAAACCTGAGAAGTGTGCATCGGCTAGTACGCTGGCACTAACTCCTTCAACGGCAACGGCTCAGGCGGGCGACCCCGACGAACCTGTGCCTCAACAACCTTCAGGTAACTCCAAAACCATAAGTGATGGCCAGAGCTTAGGCAGTGCTAGAGTAGTAGTACTTGCTAGCCAAGCCATCATCCAAGGATCTGCGTACTAGGATCTTATTTGCCCGACTTAGTCAAGGGACCGTCTCAGTGTCCCTGCCACGAAGTGGCTTAGATCTCTTCTCTCGGTATACCACCTCCCAGATCGCTTTGCAGCAGGTGTACTAGTCACTCGGTGGGGTGTTCACGAGTGCCTAGCTGCAATTCAACAATCCTGGGCTCTATGCATGCAAGCAGGCCATCAGACTCGCTTCACACGGT
>JADEYI010000141.1_pt1 | contig 134762 bp, 123 predicted proteins | sample 8542331 | NCBI WGS metagenome assembly JADEYI01 (sample SAMN16510988, study PRJNA670497) | mine drainage metagenome | isolation source: biofilm near Copperflume 1 | place: Germany: Marsberg coppermine Kilianstollen | collected 2018-02
TTAATTTGAATTCTATAAAATTAATGCTTCCTGTGTAATTTTGAAATACACCCGACAGAAGAGGAAGAAATAATATAGGTTCCATCTTTCTATATTTGGAAGTAATCTAAAACTTATGAAATGCCCAATCAGCAACGAAGCCCCAAGGAATAAATAATCCACATGAGCATTCCACGAGACCATCAAAACAAAATTATTAACACATGAAATCTTCGATTATTTTCCCGCTGATCGTATTGGCTTCATCGCTATATGCTCAAGACCAGTCATTGCCATATTATGAAATCCCCACATACCCCGAAGCGTTCACAGCCGGAACGGTGGCTTCTCGCATGATTGACGGACTAGGTTTTCGGTTTTATTGGGCAACGGAAGGGCTGCGGCCTGAAGACCTAGCCTACAAGCCGAATGAAGAGGCAAGGACAAGCTTAGAAACGATAGCGCACATCTTTAGCCTGACGAAAATTATTCTAAACTCCACTACAAAGACAGCCAATATTTCTGGTCCTAGCGCAAAGCTGCCTTTTGCCGAAATGCGAAAAGCAGTGCTTCAAAATTTAAAAGCGGCCAGTGAAAAACTTCGCGTGAGCAGCGATGATGAATTGAAGGATTTCAAAATAATATTTACTGCTAAAAACGGAGCGACCAAAGAATTTCCATTTTGGAATCAACTCAATGGGCCGATAGCCGATTGTTTGTGGCACGTTGGCCAGGTGGTATCCTTTCGTAGGTCTTCCGGAAACCCTTTTTCCGATAAAGTTGAAGTGCTTACCGGCACTATAGAAAAATAGAATATTTTGAATTTCATTTTTAAAATCTGTTACATGCAAAAAAGAGTAGAAATTTTAACGGGCGTCATTATACTATTGACGTTGTTCACTTTGAATAAAGACGGAATTGCTCAGAATAAGAAAGCTGAAAAAGATATTTCAAATCTTTTAAAAACGAAATCAGTGGTAGAAGCTATTCTTGTTATCGAATCCCTTGAATCGACTACACTAAAAGAATTGGTAACACTTACTGAAATACCTGCGCCCCCTTTTAAGGAGAAGCTTAGGGCACAAAAAATGACGCAGCTTTTTGAAGAAGCTGGGGCCGATAAAATCTGGATAGACTCCGTGGGAAATGTACTTGCTTTACGGCAAGGAAAGAAGCACGGCAAAACAGTTGTGCTTGATGCCCACCTCGATACCGTTTTTCCGGAAGGAACCGATGTATCGGTAAAACATCATGGAGATACTCTTTATGCTCCGGGAATCTCTGATGACACAAGAGGACTGGTCGTCATCCTTACGGTTTTGCGCGCGTTGGAAAAAGCAAAAATTGAAACCAATACCGATTTGCTCTTTGTCGCTAGCGTAGGCGAAGAAGGATTAGGCGATCTTCGGGGTGTTAAGCATCTGGTATCAAAAGAAGGTCATCGTATCAAATCGTGGATTTCCGTGGACGGCACTTCCATCAATGAAATTGCCACAGGCGCACTTGGGTCATTGCGGTACAAAGCAATTATCAAAGGACCTGGTGGTCATTCATGGGGTGCTTTCGGGTTGGGCAACCCGCATCATGCGATGGCAAAGGCGCTTAACTATTTTGCCGATGAAGGACAGAAGTTTACAACTGAAGTTGGCAAGACCAGTTTTAATGTCGGTCGTATGGGCGGGGGCACATCGGTGAATGCCATTCCTTTTGAATCGTGGGCTGAGGTGGATATGCGATCAGAAAATCCAACCTATTTGAAAAAGATAGATTCCGTTTTCAAATCTTCAATGAACAAAGGATTACGGGAATACAACCAGCATTTACTGAAAGGTGATGTCTTAACCCTGACGTTAACACCTATCGGATTTAGGCCTTCTGGAAAAACAGCCGAGACTGATCCCTTAGTTCAGCGCGCAAAAGCCGCAGTGAATATGTTGGGCGGCATACCCAATCTTATCACGGAATCCACGAACGCCAACATTGCGATCGCCAAAGGGACTCCGGCAATCACTATAGGCGCAGGTGGTAAAAGTGATCATGCGCATGCTTTAAGTGAATGGTGGATGAATGAAAAGGGGGTTGACGGAATCAAGTTAGCCTTGATGATCACCCTGGCTGAAACAGGTATTGCAAAATAAAACTATGTTATCAATCTCTTTCTAGAGATCATCTCAAAAAAGTCATCGTCATTTCGAACGAAGTTAAGCAATCCCATATTCAGACCTTGACCAGTAGATTGCCGCGGTCGTTGCTCTACCAATGACAACATGGTCACGAATTAGGGACTAGCTTTTGCATTTTAAAAGCCTAAAAACTAATGGACAAGGTTTATTGCCCCATCAACTGCTTGTTTAACAATAAATTCTCCTCTCGTCTAGCCATCACCTTATCCTTTTCAACAAATTTATTTATATGTACCAGTGTGACAAAATCTGGTTTGATGGCTGTGGCATCATAGGGGTTATTAAAAAGCACTAAAAGATGAGTGAAAAAAGTGCCAATCTTCCATTTTTAAAGAACAAAATGAAGGAATTTACCGTTATTCGTGCCATGACGAATTATAATTTTCCCTGTTGTTGATATGCATCCGTACAAAATTGCTTTTTCCAATACCTATTCTTTCAACGCTTTCTTCCTAGATTACATCTCTAAAAAAGATTCGTTAAAAAAATTTTATCATCGATTTCCCACCATAGAAAACTTTAAGGATCAAATTGCAGAAAAGGCAAATTCCTTTCCACAAACCAATCGCGAAATATTAGTTGAAGAGTTGACGCGACAATACGTTGGTTTGAAAACTGACGAAAAAGTCTCAGCTAATATTAACGCCTTAGAAGATGGAATAACCTTTACAGTAACGACCGGTCATCAACTGAATATCTTCACCGGGCCACTTTACTTTATTTATAAGATTGTTACGGTCATAAATACATGCAAAGTTTTAAAGACCCGCTATCCCGCATTCAATTTTGTGCCTGTCTATTGGATGGCCAGTGAAGACCACGACTACGATGAGATCAAGTATTTTCGTTTGTACGGCAAAAAGTACTCATGGGAAACGGAGCAGACAGGAGCAGTAGGTCGGTTCGACCCCAAAAGCCTAGGCAAACTTATCGATGAATTGCCCGGTGATGTTTCTGTTTTTAAAACAGCCTACACAAAAAACAAAACGCTTGCCGATTCTGTACGCAGTTATGTAAACGAACTTTTTGGTAAAGATGGGCTGGTTGTCATTGATGCGGATAGCCGAGCGTTAAAGTCGCTTTTTAAGACCGTCATCTCTGATGACCTATTTTCGCATTCCGCCAAAAAATTAGTAGAAGAGAAAAATCAGCAGCTAGAATCGCTGGGCTACCATCCTCAAGTATTTGCGCGCGAAATCAACTTTTTCTATTCAGACAAAAACGTTCGCCAGCGAATCGAGAAAAAAGAAGATGATTTTGTTGTGATCGACACGGCAACAAAGTTCACTGCCAAAGAAATTGAAAAACTTATAGCAGAGGAGCCTGAAAAATTCAGTCCCAATGTCATTCTCCGTCCATTATATCAAGAGGTTATCCTTCCCAACCTGGCTTATGTGGGCGGGCCATCGGAGGTTGTCTATTGGCTTCAATTGAAAGGTGTTTTTGAACATTTCAGTACGCCCTTCCCGATTTTGATGCCGCGCAATTTTGCGGCTGTGCTGGACGAACCAATCAAAAAGAAATTTGATAAAACCGGATTGAAACTAGAGGATCTGTTTGAAGACAAAAATCGTTTGTTCAATCACTGGATTGCAACAAATTCTTCATCCAACCTTTCACTCGAAAAGGAGATCATTGCTGCAGAGGAAATTTTCAAAAGAGTGAACGACCATGCCTCAACCATTGATATTACACTGAACAAGCACGTGGAGGCAAAAACTCTTAAGGCAGTGCAGTCGCTACACACTATTGAGAAAAAAATGGCGCGAGCGGAAAAAAGGAAACATTCTGACAAACTCAGACAAGTTGAGGCCGTTAAGGATTTTCTCTTCCCTAACGGAAGCCCTCAAGAGCGAACAGACAATTTCTTAAACTTCTACCAACAGGATCCACATTTCATTCAAAAGCTAATTCAGTGCTTCGATCCGCTTGACTTTCAATATAATGTTCTAATTCCGTGAATCGCAAGAAAGAAATTCGTGAGCATTTTTTAAACAAGCGATTTGATTTAGCCAAGCCCGAATTTGATCTGTTAAATCAAAATCTTTGCGCCTCGTTTTTCTCTTCTGTCGAACTTTTTGACATCTTAACATTTCACACCTTTCTTCCCTTAAAAAAGAAACGCGAGCCTAACACATGGCAGATCATCGCACGACTAAAAAAAGACTTTTCTCAGATCCGGATAGCTATTCCCAAGATGAACGCGGACAATGAACTCGTTCATTTTTATTTTGAAAGCCGTGACCAAATCAAAGAAAACAAATGGGGAATTCCTGAGCCGCAATTTGGTGAACCCACCCCGATTGATAAAATTGATTTGGTAATCGTACCTTTACTGGCATTTGACAATGAAGGAAACCGAGTAGGATATGGAAAAGGGTTTTATGATCGGTTTCTAACTCAATGTAGGCCGGATTGTAAAAAAATAGGCCTTTCGTTATTTGATCCTGTGAACGAAATTTCAGACGCCAACCACCGGGATGTGAAACTGACACATTGTGTCACCCCAGATCGGTTCTACTCTTTTTAGATGGCTGGTTCTTGCTGACTCAAGCAATGAAAAGATCCAAGGCCCCAGATAATATCTGTCGAATCCAAACCCACCACTTTTCTTTCTGGAAAACACTTTTGTAAAATCGTCAACGCCTTTCCATCGTTTTTATCGCGGAAAGTGGGTGTTATCACATAGTTGTTAGAAATATAAAAATTGGCATAGGAGGCAGGGAGCCGTTGATCATTGTAAACCACGGAAGAAGGCATAGGCAACTCAACAATATTTATTGCCTTTCCGTTTTCCAATTTCATTTCCTGCAACATTTCTAGATTGGCCTTCAACGGCTCATAGTTCGCATCGTTTTTATCTGATTCAATCACGGTCACCACGGTATCCTCATTGATGAACCGGGTGATGTCATCAATGTGTCCGTCTGTGTCATCACCGACAATGCCATCCCCCAACCACAAGATATTCGACACCCCGTAATAATCTATAAGATATTCTTCAATTTGAGCTTTGGTCAGGTGAGGATTTCTATTTGGATTTAATAAGCAAGAAGCAGTGGTAAGGACAGTCCCATTCCCATTAAACTCAACCGATCCGCCTTCCATAACGATTCCAGGTCTGGCCAATGGCAGGCTAAAATGATTGGCGATCGAAATTGGAATTTGATTATCTAAATCAAACGGAGGGTACTTGTTGCCCCAGGCATTGTAGTTCCATTTCACCACCATTTTCTTTTTTTCTCTCAAATTGATGAGAAACGCAGGGCCATGGTCACGGCACCAGGCATCGTTCGTGGGATGAAAGAAAAACCGAACATTATTTAAATCAGCATCCAATTTATAAAGATGAATAAGAGCCGTTTGTTTCATTGCATCATCCGCCACATTGATGTTTACCTTTTCTCCTTCGGCAACTAATTTTATAAATCTGGCATAGATTGGAAAAATAGTTTCCATCTTCCCAGGCCAGGAAGCTTCTTTGTGTGGCCAGCTTAACCAAGTCGCTGAATGTGGAGCAAATTCAGCTGGGAAAAAATAACCAAGCTCTTTAGGTGTTAAATCTTTCATACATTCATTCCCATTTACAACAAGGTGAAGCCGCAAATTACAATTTCATAAGAAACGATCTACATGGATCAAACAAAAAAGCCGGAGATTACCCCGGCTATTCTACAAATCACTCTTTTTTGGTTATCCCTTAACCGCAAATGCAAATTGAGTGTTCTCCCAACGGATCACCACCTTGTTTCCTTCAATGGCAATATTCATTTTCTCAATTAATTTATTGGTTTTTGAAGGTTTAACCGTTACACGAAGTGCATCTTTACTTTCATCGTATTCGGTGCCCCATTGATTAGCAACTTTATTAAAAATAACGACCCACTCCTTTTCCCCAGGAATGGAATACAATGAATATTTTCCTTTCGGCAAATCTTTTCCTTCAATCTTTACATTCTTGTCCACATCAAAGGTAGTGGCTTCATTGGCTCCTGTGCGCCACACCTTTCCGTAGGCTTCCAGGTCACCAAAGATCTTCCGTCCTTTAACAGAAGGTGAACTGTAATCAATAACAACTTTTGCACCATCAATTGTGCCTTCCGCTTTGGCCGGAGGGCTAGGGCGTTTGGATTTGTCTTTTTGGGCCATCGTGGTCACCGCTAAAAAGCATGCGACCAACAGAAGAGGAAAGAAAATTTGTTTTTTCATGATAGGATTGGGTTAATTTGGTTGTTTTGGCAAAGAAGAAACGTCCTGAAAGTCAGGACGTTTCCAATTTCAAAATATTTATAAACCTGTAAACGCCAATATAACGTCAAAACGCTCGGAGAGGTTTCTTCTTTTTTACATTTTTTAAAAATTTTCATTCGATTGCCCTCCCTTTCTTCAGAGAAATTTGGCAGCATAAACGATTGGGCTAAAGACGTCATCCGCATCAAAAACAAAAAAGCAGAATGGGTGGAGGTAAAAAAAGGAAAAAAGGAATGGAATCAAAAGGCCAGACAGAAATTCTCGGCCCACTTACCGTTGGCGACCAATTAGTGACTAATGCCAATGAAGAAATCAGAGATGGTGTGGAAATTGGCGAAGTGAAAGCGGCTTCCAAGGAAAATCAGTCTAATCCAATCAAATTTTTCTTTTTACTCCCCTCACAGCTTGCGATGTCCAAGGGTCTTCGGGCCAATGATGTTTGGGGTAGCGCACCCGCAATTCCTTTCGCACTTCATGATAGGTAGTACGCCAAAAGCTTTTTAAATCTTGGGTGACTTGCACGGGTTTGTATCCTGGGGAAAGCAAGTGCATCATCACCTTCGTGCGGCCTTCATTCACCGTGGGTGTTTCCAACAGGCCAAATACTTCTTGCAGCCGCACGCTCATCACCGGAGGACGACCATCGGCAGAATATTCCAATTTTATCATGGAGCCACTGGGCACTTCTAACCGAGTCGGAACAAGTTTGCAGAACATCTGCTGTAAATCCCATGGCAACATCCCTGTCAAAATGGAATCCAAATCCAACCGCTTAAAATCAGCGCGCTTGTTTACCGGAATCAAATAAGGGGCGAGCCATTCTTCTGCGTTCTTTAACAAATGCTGATCGCTGACCTCCGGCCATGGCTCGCCTTGCCTCCAAGCACGTAAACTCATGATTCGCGCCTGCCATTGCTTTTGCGGTTCATCCCAATTCAACAACGAAAAGCCTTCTTCCTGAAAAGCCTCACACAAAATTTTTATGCGCAGCGATTCATCGACTTGAGAAATACTTTTTGAAGTTAAAACTAAACTCCCAATTCTTTTTTCCAGCGATGCACTTACCATTTCACGTTCTTTATCCCACACTACGGACTGATTCTCTTTCGCCTTATCCAACAACTCTTTTTCATCAAGGGCTGCTGCCGAAAAGATTTTTCCTTCTTTAGTGCCCATATCCATCGCTGCAATAGCCAACCACTTTTTTTGAAGCAAAGAATCATGATCTTGAAGTTTTGCAATGCGTCCGTTTGCCAATTTATATCGGGCACCAAATTTTTCGATTTGTTGCGCTATGCGCTCAGGGTACGCTTCACTTACTAACTTCCCCACTTCGGTATCTGAAAAAACAGCGTTGTCAACTTTCAGGTTGAAAATTCTTCTCCACGTTGCCGCTACCTTTTCGATTCGCCCCAAACTATTCCGATCAGCATTTACCCGTTCACCTCTTCGCCATTTCCGCAACAATTCAATGCGCAGCGCCAGATCTGCGCCAGCATCTTTTGGTAATGGATCTCGCTCTTCAAGCAATGCAGCAATATCCGTGGCCAATCCCTCAACTCTTTCCCCTATCCCCAGGGACAGGGGTGTCCTAACGGGATGGGGTAAGGAACTCAACAACATGTGGGCTATTCTTGGATGAGTAGGCAGCCGAAGCATTTCCTTTCCACGGGTGGTAATTTTATTTTTTTCTATCGCACCCAATTCTTCGAGCAACTCGGTAGCTTGATTTACTGCGCCCGCAGGTGGCACGGTGATCCAATTTAATTCTTTATAGTCCGTACCCCAATTAAAAAGTTCGAGCATCAAGGGCGCGAGGTCAGCCTCCAAAATTTCAGGTTGTCGGGAAGGTTGCAAATACTGATGAGTGACCTGCGGCCAAAGTCGGTAGCCAACTCCAGGGCCAAGGCGTCCGGCTCTTCCGGTCCGCTGATCGGCCGCATCGCGTGTGACCCGAACGGTTTCCAATTTCATAAGCCCTGAACGCGGATCAAATTTTGGAACGCGGGCATAGCCACTATCAATCACTGTCGTTATCCCTTCAATGGTCAACGAAGTCTCGGCCAGCGAAGTCGCCAGCACTACTTTGCGAAGCCCTTGCGGATCAGGCAAGATGGCTTCCTGTTGTTTTTGAAAAGACAAGTCGCCATACAATGGAAAAATCCGAGCCTCCACAATCTCGTTTTCCACCAATTCCTGAACACGCTTGATTTCACCCGCACCTGGCAGGAAAACAAGAATATCACCCGGCTGTTCTTTCCATGCTTTTTTTACAACACGTGCAACAGAAATGGAAAGTGGTTCTTCTTTCGGTACTGATTCATATTTTATTTCCACTGGAAATTGTTTGCCCAAGCTGGTAACAATGGGTGAATTATTTAATGCCGATGAAATTTTTTCCCCATCCAAGGTGGCCGACATAATTAAAATTCGCAAGTCACTACGGAGAAGTTGTTGCGACTGAAGGCACAGTGCCAGCGCCAAATCGGCATGAAGGCTGCGTTCATGGTATTCGTCAAAGATGATCAATCCAACTCCTTCAAGGGCATTGTCCGTTTGCAACATGCGGGTAAGGATTCCTTCGGTTACTACTTCAATTCGGGTGTTCTTGCCGATTGCATTTTCAAACCGTATCCGAAAGCCGACCGTTTCTCCCATTTTTTCATTAAGCAGTTGAGCCATGCGGGCGGCAACCGATCGGGCGGCAAGTCTTCTAGGTTCTAACATCACAATTTTCTTTCCCGCTAACCAAGATTCTTTCAAAAGTTGCAGGGGAACGATTGTGGACTTTCCGGCCCCAGGCGGGGCTTGAAGGATAACAACAGGCCTATTATTTAAGCTAGACTTAAGTTCGGGAACAACTTCCTCAACTGGATATTTCATTTCCTCAAAATTAGAAATTGCCGCTAAGGTGTCCTACACTTGGTGTTCTCTTAGCAGAAGTTCCCTGCGTTTCTTAGCATTAGGTATAAATCCCTTTTTTGTTCGCTTGCTTTCATCTAAATAATTTATTTTTGGTTATCATTAGAAGTTGTATTTTCATCCCATGCATACCAAAAAATTACTAAGCATAGGAATCTCATTATGCCTGATTTCTTGCTCAAAAGAACCCCAATGGCAGAATCTTTTCAATGGTAAAGACCTTGAAGGGTGGGACACTTACGTTGGCCCTGCTTATGATACCCTTTTAAAAGCCTTTGACACGACCAAGGTTTTAGGACTGAACAATGACCCAAATAGAATATTCACCGTAGTGAATGAAGAGGGGCAGCCAGCTATCCGGATCTCGGGCGAGAATTTTGGTGGTATTTCTACAAAGCAAGAATTTAAAAATTTTCACTTACAACTCCAGTTCAAATGGGGTAAAAAGAAATCACCACCTCGAAAAGATAAGATACGCGATAGCGGAGTATTGTATCATGCGGGGGGTAAACATGGTGTAGACGCTGGCTCTTGGATGCGGTCGCAAGAGTTTCAGATAGAAGAAGGTGATTGTGGTGATTATCGGGGCGTGGCGGGCGGCTCGTTTGAAATTCCCGCTACAAAACTCAACGAAGGATATGTCTATGACCCAAAGGCCGAGAAAATAATCTTTAACGAGAAAAGCAGCGTAGGAAGAAGATGTATAAAAATGCCGGATACAGAAAAGCCGACCGGAGAATGGAACACCATTGATTTGTACTGCCTTGGCGACACCGCTATTCATGTGGTCAATGGACAAGTGAACATGATCTTATACCACTCCTCACAACTTGATGGCGATAAACTAAAACGATTAGATCGCGGGAAAATACAAATTCAATCAGAGGGAGCGGAGGTCTTTTACCGGAACGTTCAGGTCGAAAAAATAAACGAAATCCCCAAAGCTGTTATAAAACGGGAATAGGTCATTACAATTCTTTCATGATCTTTCGAAAATCTATACTAATCCTTGCGATTTTAATAATTGTGATTCTACTTATTTTGAATTTCTTTTTGCTTAAAGAAGATAGTCAGGTCATCGATCAAAATAAAGTGAAAATTGAGGATGCTAGTTTGGTCAAAGTTAAAATGACTGAAGTGATAAGCAATATCCACCTTTTAGATTTGGGCATTCGGGGCTACGCACTTTCGGGGATGCGACAAATAGAAAATTCCATTGACAGTGCAAACACGAACAGGGGAAAAATTCACGCTACCCTTGCCGGTATCCTGAAGAAACAAGGATTTTCAATGGCTAAAATTGATTTATTAAAAGATACCGTAAATGGCTATTTCGCTTGGATAAATCATATTCATTCGCTTCTTAAGGAAGGTAAAAAAAATGAAGCGATTACATTAATAGGTCAAGACAGGGGCTATAATGTTTGGCAATTCTATAAAGGACTCACTAAGGAAATCAATTCTTTTGAAGATGGCATTGCTATGAAAGCAAGAACCCAATATCAAATAGCTTTACGGAACAGCTACCTTTTGCAAATCCTTTTAGCATTATTAATTATACCTACGCTTATCTACTTGGTTTATTCTGCCATTCGTGCTTTCAACCTTACGGAAAAACTATTACAATCTGAAGCTGAAAAAAATAATATACTCAACGCTCAAAATGAACAACTGGAACGCTTGGTGCAGGAGCGGACTTATGAAATTGCATCTCAAAACGAAGAAATTCAGACGCATAATGATAGGCTCATTGCGCAGCAGGAAGAAATAGAGCACCAGACTAAACTCCTTACAGCACGAAACCAACAATTGGAGGAGGCAAGCCAAATCATTTCGCAACAAAAACAAATTATCGAAAAGGAAAATCTGCAACTTACCGTAGAGCTGGCACAACAAAATAAGGAGTTGCTTTCCTCGAATCACGAATTGGTCTTGAAGAACAATCGTATTGAGCAATTTGCCTATACCATATCCCACAACCTTCGTGCACCCATTGCCAGAATTATTGGCTTAACTAATATATTTAAACACGCCCACACGAAGGAAGAAATTGATAGCCTGATGAGCAAAACGGGCCTTTCTGCTATGGAGCTTGATCAAGTGGTCAGGGATTTATCTGGGATAATGCAAATCCAACGATTTAATACCGAAATCTTTTCTGAGATCGATTTTGAAACTACCCTTCAGAAAGCTAAGCAAATTTTGGAAAATGAAATTCGTGAAACCTCCGCTAAATTTTATTCTTCGTTTGACGTCAAATCTATTTATTCATCACCTCCTTATATCGACAGTGTTTTTTATAATTTAATAAGCAATAGCTTAAAATACAGGCATCCAGAAAGAATTCCGAAAATAAAAATTTCCAATGAGGTTGGAGAGGATTTTCTTACCCTAAAATTCAGCGACAACGGCTTAGGCATGGAAACGAAAATCTACAAAGAAAATATTTTTGGCCTTTATAAAAGATTTCATTCTCATGTGGAGGGAAGAGGGATTGGACTTTATTTGGTCAAGACGCAAATTGAAATGTTAGGTGGCAAAATTGAAGTCACCAGCACCCCTAACGAAGGAACGGCTTTCAAAATTTCGCTTCCTCTTAAACTATAAGTGTTCTATCAGAAAATTATTTAGCCCAAGTGCTTACCAGTGCTATGGCTTTGTCAATTTCTTCTTCTGAATTGAATATGTGTGTACAGTGCCTTACACCAAAAATATCGCCCTGGGCACGCGGTCGCATTTTAGCACTGTCCCAAAAAGCATCTTGAAGTTTTTTCCCAGTCCACCCTTCAATGTTATAAACGGTGATGCCCGCGCACATACTTTCATCGCTTGGACAAAAGAATTTTACTTTTGGGCTAGCCTCTAATCCCTTCCTCAGCCTTTCGCCCAAAAACTTGATTCGCGCATAAACGCGGTCAGGTTCTAATTCAAAATGAAAATCGAGAGCCGCATCCAATCCTTTTAACACGGGAAAGTTTCCTGTTCCTCGTTGCGTAAAGCGAAAACCTTCATCGGCATGATCGTCCCATCGGTAGCTGGAAACGGAAGTCCACAGATTTTTTAGATATTCAGATTGTACAAACATGAAACCCGTACCGCAAGGCGCGCCTATCCACTTATGAAAACAGCCCACATACGCATCGCAGCCAATGTCTTTTACGTCCACTTTGATGTGGCCAATGGTTTGGGCACCATCCAACACGGTGAATATTCCTCGTTTCTTTGCCTCCGTACAAATTTCTTTTACTGGCAAAATGGCACCGCTTCCTGAAATCATGTGCGACAGCATCAGCACTTTTGTTTTAGGGGTGATCGCCTTTAAAATTTTGTCATAGACTTCTGAAGAACTGCTAATCGGCTTGCCTATTTCTACCATTTTAAAAACGGCTCCAAATCTTTTTTCCTTCAGCTTCCAGGAGGATTGCCCTCCACCGTGCTCCTGGTCGGTGGTTAAAATTTCATCACCCGGCTGAAGTGTTATCCCGTTAGCAATGTAACTCATGCCGTTGGTCACATTATCAGTCATGGCAATATCCATTGGGTCAGCGTTAATCAACTTCCCAACTTTGGTGCGAATACCCATCAGGTTGTTGTAGCCGCTAATAAACTCTTCCTTGTTATCGTCTTTGTACGCCCAGTCCGCAGGACTACTTGCCGTATAGTTCAAATGTGCGGTCATTTTATCCACCACCACCTTTGGCATTGCACCCACTGTGCCCGGGTTAAAAAAGACAGTGTCTTTGTCGAGGGGAAACTGGTTTCGCACGCTTTTCCAAAAATCAGGATTATCTGGCGACAACAAAGCTCCGCTTTCATTTTCCGTCATCGGGTTTGCCAAGCCGGTGAGCGATGGCAATGCAAAGGCCGAAAGGCCAAGAGATTTAAGAAGGTTTCTGCGGGAAATCATCGATTCAAATATTTGTTTAGGGAAAGGTAATTAAATTTTATCTTTAGATTCATTTTCCAAAACAAAACTCGAATTCTATGGGAAAACTTATCATCACCGGATTTTCAGAATTTCAAAGGTATGTCGGCAAGGAGTTGGGTGTTTCCGAATTCATCAAAGTGACACAGGAACAGATCAATAAGTTTGCTGATGCCACACTCGACCATCAGTGGATTCATACAGATCCCGTGCGGGCAGCCACCGGCCCATTTAAAAATACGATCGCCCACGGCTATTTAATTTTGTCATTGGTGCCTTATCTGTGGGAAGAAATTGCCGAAATCCGTGATGTGAAAATGCTGGTGAACTACGGCATCGAAAAAATGAAATTTAACCAGCCGGTGATTGTAAACAACGAAGTGCGATTGCGCGTAAGTTTAAAATCGCTGACCGACCTCCGCGGGATCACCAAAGCCGAAATGGACATTGTGATGGAAATCAAAGACAACCCAAAGCCAGCGTTTACAGCAACGATTATATTTCTTTATCATTTTAATAGGTGATTTTGCTAAAATCGTTTCTAAGGACGAAATCAAAGTGATTTTTTTTGACATAAATTCTTCTTCAAATGACTGTTGAAGACACAGAAGTATTCTATCAGATTTTAGGACTTTCTAAAACAGCAAGCATAGATGAAATAAAGCATGCCTATAGAAAGAAGGCAAAAGCATTTCATCCTGACAAAAACAAAAGCCCTGATGCCGCTGAACAATTTATTTTGTTTACCGAGGCTTATGAAAATCTCACCAATATTAAAGACGGCAAGATTTTCAATACGCAATCTGTTCCTTCAGACGAATGGGAGACGGACAGAGCGAAATCAAGGCGACAAGCAAGGCAACATGCAGACATGAAGTATGAAGAATTCAAGAAAACAGTTTATTACAAAAACTCACAAGCTGCTGCGACTGTTTTTGAACATTTGTATTTCTTTTCTTCCGTTCTGATCATGTTATCTCCAGTATGGGGGTTCATTATTAATGGATTAACAGGTTTTTTGGTAGGGGTATTTATCACTTTCATTTCTGTTCAATTCTGGGCCGGGATTTTCAAAGAAGAGATAAACATAAACTTTAATTCTTTTTTTCAATCCATTCTTTTGATTTTTAAAACAAGAACCTTCATGTATGGAACTTTAACATTGATGAACGTGATTCTTTTTTTCCGAGTTACATTGAATACTCAACTCTCCCTCGGTGAGTTTTCTCTAATTCTGATTGCTCTCTTTGGGATCGCGTTTCTTATTTATTACTTTAGGTCTTCAATTACAAATGCTTTCTCGAAGTTGGGTCGGTTTCTTTGCCTTGTCCCTAGCGTATTCAATATTTTCTTTCTAGTCAACTATGTTTTTTCGTCAAATCCCTCATTTGAAAATTATCCCTTTGTTCATGAAACAAGGGTGTATATGGAGGCAGGCGATCAGTTGGTCATCAAGAAAAAATCGCTTTCATCGATTTAGAAAATAATAAATATGAAGAATATCCATGGTTCAGAATGTTTTATGATTTTGAGGCTATGCAATATAAAAGTGAAATAACATATAGATTTGAAGACGGGCTTTTTGGTTTGCGTGTGTTGAAGGAATATATTTTTATCAAGTGAGCTAAAATCAAGACTAACTCTCGTTAGCTTATTGCTCCCCTTCTCTGTAATTTTAGTGCGAAATAATTGCTATTATGAGTATTGAGACGGCTTCCATCACAAAAAAAGAAAACAAACCCAGTGCGTTGGGTGGTCACCTTCCCGTTGAACCGTACAAACCCAAAAATAAAGTCAGGATTGTAACGGCTGCCAGCTTGTTCGATGGGCACGATGCCGCGATTAACATTATGCGCAGAATCATTCAGGCTACCGGCTGTGAAGTGATTCACCTGGGCCATGATCGAAGTGTAGAGGAAGTGGTGAACACCGCTATTCAAGAAGATGCGCAAGCCATCGCGATGACGAGCTATCAAGGTGGCCACAATGAATATTTTAAATACATGCACGACCTTTTGAAAGAAAAAGGAGCAGGGCACATCAAAATTTTTGCCGGTGGTGGAGGCGTGATTTTGCCGGAAGAAATAAAAGAGTTGATGGCATACGGCATCACTAAAATTTATTCACCCGATGACGGTCGCGCGATGGGTTTGCAAGGAATGATTAATGATCTGGTGCAACAAAGTGATTATCCAACGGGTAAAACAGTCGACAGTCGACCGTTGACCGTTGACCATCACGTGCAAATCGCTCAACTAATTTCCGGTGCTGAAAATTATTTTGACGAACACAAAAAGATTTTTGAAGAGATTAATCGCAAAGCCGCCACATCAAAAGTCCCTGTTTTGGGAATTACCGGAACCGGTGGTGCTGGAAAATCATCGATGGTCGATGAAATCGTCAGAAGGTTTTTGATCGACTTCAAAGAAAAAACAATCGGATTAGTTTCGGTTGATCCTTCTAAAAGAAAAACTGGTGGCGCGCTATTGGGCGACCGCATCCGTATGAACGCCATTAACAATCCGCGGGTGTTCATGCGTTCCTTAGCTACGCGTCAAAGTAACCTCGCCTTGTCGGCTTACGTGAAGGAAGCGATCCAGGTGATGAAGGCAGCAGGATTTGATCTGATCATTTTAGAAACTTCCGGCATCGGTCAAAGTGATACCGAAATTCTTGATCACAGTGATGTCTCCTTATATGTGATGACGCCCGAGTATGGTGCCGCCACGCAACTTGAAAAAATCGACATGCTCGATTTTGCCGATGTGATTGCCCTCAACAAGTTCGATAAGCGTGGCGCCTTAGATGCCTTGCGCGATGTGAAGAAGCAATATCAACGCAACCATCAACTGTGGGATAAGAAGCCGGAAGACATGCCGGTGTTTGGCACCATTGCCTCACAGTTCAATGACCCGGGCACCAATCAACTCTACAAACATCTGATGGATAAGATTGTGGAGAAAGCGGGCGTTGATTTAAGATCCGATTTTCACATTTCACGCGAGATGTCAGAGAAAATCTTTGTGATTCCGCCTCATCGGACACGCTACCTAAGTGAGATCTCCGAAGGAAATCGCAGCTACGATCAATGGGTAAACGAACAAGCGGAGACTGCCCAGAAACTCTATGCGATCGATAAGACCATTGCGAGCTTCGGCAAATCCAATCCCGATATCGTTAAAGTTTTGCAGGCCGAGTTTGATCGAATCAAGTTGAACCTCGACCCTAAGAATTGGAAACTCATTGAAACCTGGGTAGAAAAAGCAAAACAGTATCGCAAGCCTGTTTTTAAATTTAAAGTGCGCGATAAAGAAATTGGCATTGAGACCCATTCGGAGTCGTTATCGCATTTGCAAATTCCAAAAATTTCGCTGCCGCGTTATGAGGCCTGGGGCGATTTGTTAAAGTGGCAATTGCAAGAAAATGTTCCGGGCGAATTTCCCTATACGGCTGGTATCTATCCATTTAAAAGAGAAGGCGAAGACCCAACCCGTATGTTTGCCGGAGAAGGCGGCCCCGAACGGACTAACCGAAGATTCCATTATGTTAGCATAGGCTTACCCGCAAAGCGCTTGTCCACCGCATTTGATTCGGTAACCCTTTACGGCAACGATCCTGATTATCGTCCGGATATCTACGGCAAGATTGGCAACTCGGGTGTTTCGGTCTGCTGTCTTGATGATGCCAAAAAATTATATAGCGGTTTTAATCTCGCGAACCCGAAAACTTCAGTTTCGATGACGATCAATGGCCCGGCTCCGATGCTGCTCGGTTATTTTTTAAATGCAGCGATCGATCAACAATGCGAAATTTATATCCGTAAGAATGGCCTGGAACAAGAAGTAAAAAAGAAAATTCAGTCATTGCATTCCTCCCTCTCCGATGGAGAGAGCCGGGGTGAGGTCTCGGAGCTTCCCTCCTACCAAGGTGATCTTCCCAAAGGAAATGATGGCCTTGGACTAATGCTGCTAGGCGTTACTGGCAATCAGGTTTTGCCCAAAGAAGTCTATGATAAAATAAAAGCGGAGACTCTTCAACAAGTTCGCGGCACAGTGCAAGCCGATATTCTAAAGGAAGATCAGGCGCAGAACACTTGTATCTTCTCTACCGAATTCGCATTGCGATTGATGGGCGATGTGCAGCAATATTTCATCGAACAGAATATCCGTAATTTCTACTCGGTTTCCATTTCAGGCTATCACATTGCCGAGGCAGGCGCCAACCCGATTACACAGTTGGCGTTTACGCTTTCCAACGGTTTCACTTACGTGGAATATTATCTTAGCCGGGGAATGGACATCAACGAATTTGCCCCCAACCTCTCGTTTTTCTTTTCGAATGGCATTGACCCCGAATATGCCGTGATTGGAAGAGTCGCGCGAAGGATTTGGGCAAAAGCCATGAAAAACAAGTACGGAGCGAATGCGCGTGCCCAAATGTTAAAGTACCACATTCAAACTTCGGGCCGCTCTTTGCATGCTCAAGAAATTGACTTTAACGACATTCGTACCACCCTCCAAGCCTTGTATGCGATCTACGACAATTGCAACTCGCTGCACACCAATGCGTATGACGAAGCCATCACCACACCCACTGAAGAATCGGTGCGTAGGGCAATGGCCATTCAGCTAATCATTAATAAAGAATTGGGCTTGGCGAAAAACGAAAACTCATTACAAGGTTCTTTCATCATCGAAGAGCTGACGGATTTAGTTGAAGAAGCCGTTCTTACTGAGTTTGATCGCATTACCGAACGCGGAGGTGTATTGGGTGCCATGGAAACCATGTACCAACGGGGAAAGATCCAGGAAGAAAGCATGTATTACGAAACCTTGAAACACACAGGGGAATACCCGATCATCGGAGTGAATACATTCTTAAGTTCAAAAGGCTCGCCTACCATTATTCCGCAAGAAGTAATTCGGGCCACCACTGAAGAAAAAGAGTATCAGATTAAGATGTTGAAGAGCCTTCATCAACGGGCTGGCAAAAATTCATCTGAATCCTTTGACCGCATTCAGCAAGCGGCAGTTCAAAACAAAAATATTTTTGAAGAACTAATGGAAGCTTGCAAGGTTTGTTCGCTTGGCCAAATCACGAAAGCCTTGTTTGAGGTGGGTGGGCAGTATCGAAGAAATATGTAAAATGTTTTTTAGACAAAAAAAAACCCTTCAGTTTGAAGGGTCTTTTTAATTTCTTGATATTATTTATTTGATGATTTGTTTGTTCCCTTGGCTATCCGATACCAGGAATGAGGGCAGTCCTTGCACTTGCTTAAGGTTATACACTAATCCTGTGCTGCCATTTACGGTCACATTTTCGTTATGCAAAAGGTTTTCGCTTTCGTCAAAAATGCGAACGTTAATGCTTTTCGTTCCTTCAGTAGTCAAGGACAACAAGTACTTACCTTCGCCTTGTAATTTGGTGATGTGAACAGATTTAATTGATGACTCATTGCTAACAACGAGGTTATCTACTGATTTTGTTCTGCTCGCAATTCTATAATTTACTTTTTGTGACTGTGTGCCATTTGCATCAGAGATTTGGATGCTGTATTCTCCAGGTTCCATACCGGCAAAATTTACAGACCGCATAAACTTGCTTAGGCCAGTTGTTGTTTCGGCAAGAAGTTGATTACCTGCTTTGTCATACACTTTCAAGGTTACCCTTCCTACTGTAGTTCCTTCATAGATCACCTTAAAGATTTCAGCACTACCTTGATTGAGCACCACTACTTTTGAAGTAGGCTCTCCTGCAAACGTGAATGCACTTGCTACAATCAACGCTGCTACCGTCATTACTACATTTTTCGTTTTCATAATTTAGTTTTTAGTTTTTTTCTCTTTTGATTATGATGTAAATGTACGGGCAGGAACGAAGCGAAGCCTGAAGTTGTAAGTAAACTTGATTTTTAAAGTAAAAAATCGATTGCATGAATTAGTCCTTCTCCAAGTTCATTCGAAGAAAGATATGATAGGCAACGAGTCAAAATTAATGGGGTCAAAAAAAATACTTTCACCTACATCGTTTGCGGTCACTACAAAAAAAAAAGGCAGTTATTAAAACTGCCCCATTGCAAATTGATCTTTGAACTTCTCCTTATCTGTTAATACGAAAAGGACTTCAACACTCCGGTTCGATTAGCTACTTCAATGGTGAAGGACTTAATATTTTTCAAGTCATAAACCTGAGCGAACGCACTAGAAATCAGTTGGGTTTCGCTATGTATCAGCACCCCACCTTCATCATGGATAGTAATGGAAACATTTTCCTCATTTGGAGAAGCGATGGTGAGTAAAAATTTATTCTCCTTGCTAGCCAATCTTTGAACATGAATTAGTGCTTCATTTTCCTTGTCTGATTGGTACTCCACTTTTTCAACGGTGCGTCCACTGTCATCTTCAATCAAAACAGTGTATTGGCCTTTTGGTAAGTTTTTGAAATTGTAAGGACGAATGAAGCCATCCACTCGTTTCAAGCTCTCCATAAAAACCGTAACGCCATTCTTATCGGTAATCGAAATTTGAACTCGACCAGGTTTTAGAGATTTGTAATACAGTTTAAACAGCGTAGATCCCTTAGCGTTGGTGATTGCAACGGATGAAGCTTCTGAAATTGGCTTATCTGTTCCACGAGCGGACACGAGTGTACACATTAGTACACTCGCTAAAAGTAAATTTATATTTTTCATGATTTTTATGTTTGGTGATAGCCTTATGACGAGGTATGCAATCAGGAAGTTGCAAGGTCACTGTTAATAAATGTTAAATTAATTCAACAATTAATGTAACATTTAAAAAGCTACCCAAATGGGTGGAGGGTATTGTTAGTTGAGGTGAAATACATCTTTCGCTTTTTCCGCTTGAAAAAGCAGATGGCTTTGATACTTTAATTGTGATATCAAAAATGCTTCTTTTTGGTCTTCACTATACTTTACGAAACGTAAACGAGCTTGAAAATCCAAATTGATTTCATTAGCAATGGTATAGTAAGATGGAATCGCATTGCTGGTTCTTATTTGGAAGTAGAGAAGATATTCCCGAAACGCTTGATGAAGTTTTTTATTCACAGGTAAGCTTGTATCAATGTTACAAAAAGTAACCTCTCCTCCAGGGAATAGTTTATCATTATAGGTACGAAATAACTTATGCATAATAAATAAGTCACTGCATTTTACCAGAACGTCTGATTCACCCGTTGGATAATGCTTGATTACACTTTCCAATTTGACCAGCGATCCCATTCTTTCAGTATTCAAAACGTGGTTGAAAAAAATTCCAAATGAAATGTCTTTGTTTTCAGCTTCGAGAAGCAACTGCCTATAGCGCGGCTCAAAAATATGAAGCGGAACCATTTCTCCGGGGAGCGGAAAAATGGAAAGCGGAAACATCGGTATTTTTACAAACTCAGTCATGCCAGTCATTAAACAGTCAATCTCACCAGAATGTTTCAATCCTCATACGAAAATTAAAATTTCACCACATAGTGAGGATCTAACTCAAATCGAGTCTTCAATAAATTTTCCCCTGGTAAAAAAGACAAATTGATAATGAATGAATAGCCCGCCACAATACCTCCCAATTGCTGCACCATTTGACCTGCGGCAGTGGCTGTACCACCGGTAGCAAGCAAGTCATCATGAAGCAGCACCCGTGTGCCGGGCTGAAATGCATCGATGTGCATCTCGATTGATGCCTTCCCATATTCTAAGTCGTATTCTTCCTTAATTTTTTTGTAAGGAAGTTTCCCTGCCTTGCGAATGGGGATAAAAGGGATATTTAACTGTTGGGCAATCAATGAACCAAAAATAAAACCGCGGGCTTCTACAGCAGCCAGTGCCTCAATATTTTTTTTTGAAAAATGGTTGGCAATTTCCACAACCACTTTTTTGCGAACCGCTGGATGGTTAAGGAGCGGAGTGATGTCCTTAAAAAGAATTCCCGGCTTAGGGAAGTCGTGGACATCGCGTAAGAGTGGTTTTATTTCATTTTCTAAAAGCATGCAGAGCGTTTTTATTTCGCTAACTATTTAAGTGCGAAGTTTATTTCCTTCTTTCAATGTTCAATAATTTTTCCATTCAATATAACCCTTTCAATAAAGTTATTTCCAAAATGGTAGGGCAGATAGGCGATGGAAGGAGCCGGCTTAGTGACAAAAACATTGGCGACTTTACCTCGGGTAATACTTCCATGGGTTTGGGCAAGGTCAATGGCATAAGCGGTATTTACGGTGGCGGCATTAAAAACTTCTTCCGGTGTCATTTTCATTTTAATGCAAGCCATAGAAATCATTAACTGCATATTACCGGTTGGCGAACTGCCCGGATTGTAATCGCTGGCAATGGCAATCGGCAAGCCCTCATCAATCATTTTTCGTGACGGAGGAAAAGGAAGATTCAAAAAAAACGCTGCTCCAGGTAGTACCGTAGGCATTGTTTTAGTGTTCTTGAGTATTTGGATTTCTTCCTCTCCAATATTTTCTAAGTGGTCAACGCTCATGGCGTTTGTTTTTACACCCACTTGCACACCACCAGATCGGTGAAGTTGGTTGGCATGGATGCGTGGTTTCATGCCCTGCTTTTTTCCTTCCATCACAATTCGTTCAGTCTCCTCGGGTGAAAAAAAACCCTCTTCGCAGAAGACATCAATATAATCTGCTAAATTTTCTTCGGCAACAGCCGGAAGCATTTCCTCAATAATCAACTTAATATACTCGGCTTTCTTCATTTCAGCAGGCACGGCATGAGCACCCAAAAAAGTAGTCTTCACCGTAAGGGGTGTCAACTTTCCTATTCGCTTGGCCACCCGCAACATTTTCAACTCGTCTTTCACCGTCAGCCCATAGCCACTTTTTATCTCCACAGCCCCTGTACCCAATTGAATAATTTCTTTGGCTCGTTCCAATGCGTTTTCAAAAAGTTCATCTTCTGAAGTCGCGCGCAATTTCTTGGCTGAATTTAATATCCCTCCGCCTTTGGCTGCAATTTCCGCATAGCTCGCCCCCCTTATCTTCATCACGAATTCTTCTTCGCGGCTAGCGGCAAAAACCAAATGGGTGTGGGAATCAACAAAACTGGGAAAGACAAATCTGCCCGAAGCGTCAATGATCTCTTTAGCGTGGATCGATGGGACATTTTCCATTTTGCCATAATCAGCAATGAGACCATCCGAAATCAAAAGATAAGAATTTGAAATAACGGGTAAATCACCCATGGCTGCTCCTGAAAGAAACGTAGGTGAAATTTCCCTTACCTGAGCAAGGCCTTTGATATTGGTAATAAGGATATCATTGGCCATGAAAAAAATTTACTTGCCGAATGACTCTACTTTATAGTCGAGGTTGGTGCTGTACAGTGGGAAGGCAATTTTGAACATCGCGTAAAAACCTTGGCCTACTAAACTTGGACGGTAGCCAAGTTCTCCTCCATACGACCAGCCGAGGGTGCGGTTGAATTTTCCATCGATACCAGCCCGCATGCCGAGCATGTGGGTTTTCAAAGCTTTCGTTGAATAGCTTTCCCCATTATACATAAGTGGATCAAGGTTGAAAGAAGGGGCAACCATAATATCAAAGAAAACAGTCATTAAGCCATCATCAACACCATCATCATATTTATCAAAGCTTACGGCCACATTTCTGATCCATGACATAGAGCCGCCTAAATAAATATCGGCTGATTGGATATTGCCAAAAGCATTTAATTGCTTTGTTTGTCCATATTGATCTTGATAGGTGTCCGGCAATTTTTTTCCTGTAGCCGTTACCAGATTATTATTGGTCATCCCTTGCTTGCTCAAGGCACGATTAAGATCCGCAGTACTCTTCCAGAATATTGTCCCCAGGCGCACGCCATAAATCTTCCGGACCTTGCAAGGGATCTCCGCATGCAATGGAACGGTAGCGGCCCAACGATCTCCTTTAAAGCTCTTTTTATAAAGCACCATGGTTGTTTTAGAATCCTGGTCAAAGTCTTTAATGTGATAAGTCCCTCCGATTTCAAAGTAATTGAATATTTGAGGTTTGCCCGAAACGGCTGAGCCCGGTATGGATAGGTTCTGACTTTTGAGTTCGGCATCACGATTGTAATCAAAAAATCCACTGCTATAGGTTTTTCTAAAGCTGGCCTTCAAGTCAAACTTATCTTTATGGAAATAGCTGGCTTCGATGCCAAACCCTGCGTTCGGATTAGTGGCAAACAGCTCGCCATACAAGGGTTGAAAACCAATAAACAATTTGTTGATGGAAAAGGGCTCATCATAAAGCTCCTCGAAAGTAACAGCAGGTTTTTCCTTTTGAGTTTGCGCTTTTACCACCGCGGGTACAATTAACAAAAACAACGAAAATAGAGTAACTACCTGCATGTTGACTCGATACGCAAACAAGGCAAAAAGAAACTTCATAGGGCTAAAAATAGTACATTTTAAACGGTAAGTTAATCAAAACCCTAATGAGCCTGCTTCTTGTGTAAGGATTTCAGAGAAAACGGAATAAAACACGACATTAAGGCTTATTTATAGCTTCTAACCTTCCTTTCTGAAAGGAAATAAAAGGCACTATCCCATTGTCATGCGTGGGCAGCATTTGATATCCGGAAGTCAGTACACCCGAAACTTTTGAGGTCATCAATCCCTCCTGAAAGTGTACTCCAAAATTCTTAAAAGCCTGACCCATTACCATTATAAATTCATAGCCGCGCTGGGCATACGCGCTGGGCAACGTTCCGTGCGCCTGTAAAAATTTATTTCTGAACCGAAAATAAGGCTTGTCAGCAACGAATGGAAAATTAGGGGCCGCAAAAGCAACCTTTATCTTTTCAAATTTTGAAAGATCAATTGAGTTGTCTTCCAACCAATTCTCTTGGCCTATTACTAAAACGGAATCGCCTCGGGTCTCCATGCTATTGATCACTTTCGTATAAATCAAGGGATTATCAGAGGCCACAAAAATACTTCCGATTGAATCCCGTTTTAATTTGAATTGCAGTGGGTTTTTCCATTCGTCAAACTCAGTAGGAGTGGCCAACGTTTCCAAAATTTCACCCGATGATTCGCCAATGATCTCGCGGGTATAAACAATTTTTAATCCCAGATTGGTGGCTGTCCGAATAAAGTTAAAGGCCATCACAGAATCTGTTGGCTTTTCCCCATAAAAAACAAAGCAATTTTTATTCGCCAACGTGGGCGCAAACTTTTCAGCGGATTTCTCGCCCAACGTAGCATAGCTCGGTTGATAAAGCAAAGCAAAAGGATTTTCCCCAAGGAAATCGGTATTGTTTGACAACGGATTGGCGACCAAATTAATTTTATTCAATTCCGAAAACTCTTGAATCGGTTTGGTGTCTTCTGGAAAGAGTGGCCCAACAATCAAGTCCACACTTTTCAATTCCTTTTCTTTTAATAATTTTTTGATGGAATCGGGATCATGATCGGTATCATAAGCCAAAAGTTGAAGTACAATACCCTCGTTGGCGAGTGAATCAGCCGCCAGTTTCATTCCCTGATAGAGGTCTAGAACCGGTTGACTTTTCTTTTTCCCTGGGCCTGCGTCCAATGTGCTGGTGCTTAAGGGCAGCATCAAGGCGATGCGGTATTGATCTTTGAAAACTGGCCTGAGTGCGTCATTGGAAATAAAATCTTTTGCCTCCCAATTAAATTCAGCGGCTAGTGAATCCAATAAGGTTGAATCCTCCATCTCCCTTTCGCTGCCGATGGCTTTGGCCAAAGCAAATGAAATTTGTTCATCGTGCGGGTTTTCTTCCAGTAGCATTTTCAAGGTCTCTACGTCCGTCACTTTTAAGAGTGCATTGGCCTTTAAAATACTAATTTCTGGTTTTAATTCTTGATTCTTTATTTCCCGCGCCAATTGCCAGGCTTGGAAATATTCGAGCTGATCGAGATTAATTTTAACAAGCCAATAATTTACTTCATCTACCTGATCCCAGTTCGAATAAATCTTTCTTGTTTGCATGAACATTTCCTTCGCCAAGGTAGTAAACCCCAGTTGCTGAGCCGATAAAGCATAATAAAAGCAGGCATATTCGGGGTAAGGATTGTTGCGGTCATAAATCATCAATGCCTTGAAGGCATCCATCGCCTTGCTATAATCTTCCTCATTATAAAGTTCCTTCGCTTTTCTATACTCTCGCTTGAAGTCTTGGGCGGAAAGGGAAGAAAAGGACAGGAGGCAGAGAAATAAAGTATTCAAAATCCAAAATTTCAAATTCCAAATAGGGCGTGCTGGATTGAAACGATTTCGTTCAATTTTGAATTTTGATCCCAATAAATTTCGGGATTGAATTTTGAATTGATTTTTCATTCCCATTCAATGGTAGCGGGTGGCTTTGAACTAATGTCATAGACCACGCGATTAATGCCTTTTACTTTATTAATAATATCAGACGAAACTTCGCTCAAAAACTCATGGGGCAAATGTACCCAATCGGCCGTCATGCCATCTACACTCATCACGGCTCGTAAGGCCACAACTTTTTCGTACGTGCGCTCATCGCCCATCACACCCACCGAATGAATTGGTAAAAGCACCACTCCGGCCTGCCAGACTTTGTCATACAAATTATGCTTTCGCAAGGCATTGATAAAAATCTGATCGGCCTCTTGCAGCACAGCTACTTTGTCGGGCGAAATATCGCCCAAAATACGGATTCCAAGTCCAGGACCAGGGAACGGGTGGCGCCCTAAAATAGTCGGATCAATATGAAGTGTTTTTCCTACCAAACGAACCTCGTCTTTAAATAAAGTATTCAATGGCTCAACAACTTTCAAGTTCATTTTAGCGGGAAGGCCGCCTACATTATGATGCGATTTGATGGTAGCCGATGGTCCTTTAATGGAAACCGATTCGATCACATCAGGATAGATGGTTCCCTGGCCGAGCCATTTTACATCGCTGATCTTGTGCGACTCTTCATCAAACACATCAATAAATGTCTTTCCTATCGCTTTACGCTTTGCTTCCGGTTCTGACAATCCGGCTAAGGCGGAATAAAATTTCTGCTTGGCATCAATGCCTTTGATATTCAACCCCATTCCTTCATAAGACACAAGCACTTGCTCAAACTCCCCTTTACGAAGAAGTCCGTTATCCACGAAAATGCAGTACAGGTTTTTACCAATGGCTTTGTGGATGAGTGTTGCCGCCACGGTGGAGTCGACCCCACCGGAAAGTGCCATCACCACTTTATCATTCCCTAATTTATTTTTTAAATCTTTTATGGTTGTTTCGACAAATTGGTCGGGCGTCCAATCTTGGGCGCAACCACAGATATGAACCACAAAATTACGGAGCAGATTTTTCCCCTCAAGGGTATGCGTCACTTCAGGGTGAAACTGAATTCCGTAGATCTGCTCGTTCCTTATTTTGTATGCGGCAATTTTGACCGAGTTGGTACTTGCAGTGATTTCAAAATTATCGGGTACAGAAACGATGGTGTCTGCGTGCGACATCCACACTTGGGAATCAATTGAAATTTCTTTGAGCAATTCACTATGGTGATCTACGCTGGAGAGTTTTGCCCTACCGTACTCCCGCATTTGGGAAGGGGAAACTGTGCCCCCTCGTTGATGGGCTATCAATTGGGCGCCATAACACACGCCAAGCACGGGAACATCACCAAATTGACTAAGATCAACATCAGGAGCTCCGGCATCGCGCACAGAACATGGGCTTCCGGAAAGGATCACTCCTTTAATGCCCGCATGAAGCGGGGGAAGGTGGTTAAAAGGGTGGATTTCGCAATACACATTAAGTTCGCGCACCCTCCGGGCGATCAATTGGGTAAACTGCGATCCGAAATCAAGGATCAGGATTTGCTCTGGCATTCGCAAAAATAAACGGTTAATCCCAGAGAACAATAAACAAAATTACCAGAGCATTCTCACTACCCCAATCTGAACGCCTGTATTGATAAAATTTTTATATCCATATGTGCTGTTTGTATTGGATGCATAGTCAAAATGTGCAGCTGCCTTGATGCGCCAGCCTGAGTTCTTCTTAAACCCTACTAAAAAACCTGCTTCTGGCCTCACCAACAGACCCCATGAAGCTTTTGGTGAGTTGCCATAGATATTATAAAACTGATTGAATTTGTCATACGCCACGCCAACGCCAAAACCTAAGTAGGGCACAAATAACTTATCCATTGGAAAGAAAAAATAATCAATGTTAACAGTTACTCCATAGTTGTAGGAATAATTATACATGTCTGTTGAAACAGACTGTGTTCCACTTGTATAGGTCTGGTAAGGAACATATTGATTGTAAACAGCCCAGCTAAAATCGCCACCGACCCAGAACTTATCCTCGCTATTGAGTCTTTTACGAAAGCCAATGCGAGTGCCTAGCCCGCTAAATTTGTCAATAAAACTTGTGTTGGACATCGGCTTGTTTCCATCCCAAGAGGCGAAAAAGAACTTACTGTACTCCCCATAATTACGAGGTGTCTTAATTGGCTGATTTTGGGGCTTATTAGGTTGTGCAGGAATTTTGTCTGGGTTTTTCGAACGATCATAATAATACTGAGCCCGGATGCTTGCGCCAAAACCAATGCTAAAAAATGCTATTAAAAATAATTTCTTCATTACGTTATTTCTTGATGTAGGTTGATTGTTTGAAGGCCTGGTTGATTGCCGGTATTGTCAACGAATATACATTTGGAGAAGATACAAGGTCACCAATATCGCACAGCCATATAGGATTGGGTTTGCCGTTATACGGGTGCTTTAAATCAAAGATTTCGATATATAAATCAGCCTGATCAGAAACACTTACCGTTGGGTAATACCCACCGTAACCGTAACCACCGTAACCACCATAACCGTAGCCCCCATAGCCCCCGTAGCCGTAACCGTAAGGATTGTACGCTAATGATTGGGAAATATTTACATTCTCTATAATAAATACATACACCTTAATATCCGGATTTTGTTTTATACTGCTAATTTGAGAGAACCCCAATGAATCCAATTTACTTTTTACTTGTGTGGTTATAGCCTGTGCATAAGAGCCCAATTGGCTGTTGTTTCCTGAACAATTCAAGCATTGCAGCGTATCTGCAGCCACTTTATCCTGATTGTTGAAATAACTCAGGGTATCCAATGGTAAATAATAAGAGCTGTATTGATATTTTGAAAATCCATTGGCGTTGTCATAGTTGGTGGAGACAACAAGATGTTGGGTTAATTTGCTTAAGGAGGGTTTCGGTTCGCATCCCATGAAAAGAAATAAAACAACCCCGATCAGGAAAAGACTCTTTTTCATTTTTTCTAAATATTTTAAAAGAATAATAACACTTTAATTTTTGGTTCAATGTCTTCCTCGTCCACCGCCCCCAGATCGAAATCCACCTCCCCCACCGAAGCCACCTCCGCCAGAACGGAAACCAACGCCCACATTACCCCAATTCTGTTGGTGGAATTCAGTGGCATGAAAGTTAGAAAATCCTTGTCGGTTTACATTATTGGCGTTGATCGAATTACGGAAATTATTTTGATTAACCTGGGCAGGTCGGTTAAAGTTTCCTGAACGGTTAACGTTCATATTACCATTTGCATTCATATTACGGTTCGCGTTCCTGTTCACGTTCACATTGCGGTTTACATTTGTATTACGGTTAATATTTGCGTTTCGCATGGCATTTTCCCGATTGACCCTTGCAAAATGTCGGTTAAGGTTTGAATTAAAACCGCGATACACATTCGCGTTCACACGATTTACGTAGTTTGAATGGATATTATAATACGTATTACAATAGCGATAGTAGCGTGGATAGCGATGATAACCATAATTGAAAAACCAGTTGGAATAAGCCCGAGATGGCAGGCCAAGCACTACAATTGCACCACCTGCGCCAATATAAAAGCCGGTATGATAATACAACGGTTGTGGATACCACATCGGGGAACTGTACCAAGTTGGGTAACCAAACCAATACGGATAGGGGTTGGTATTATAATTTGAGCCTCCATAATAATTGTAGTTATTAACCACCTGAGGTTGTTGATCCTGTTGCCGGTATTTGTTTTGGTTTAAAACCGAATCAGAAGGGCCTTGAGTACTGTCATTAGCTGAATAACTATCCGCAAAATCCTGAGCTGATTTTTTCATTTCCTCCTGCATTTTAGGATCGCTGGCTACCTGTTGCTTGTAGTCCTCCAGGTCCTTTTGATTTTGGGCATTGATCTGGTCGCTCAACGAATCGATTTTTTGCTTCGTGCCTTGTGGGTCATTTTTATAGGCATCGCCAAGGCTCACTGCCAAATCAATACGATCGGTAAGCAAGGACATCACCTGAGGCATACCAATTACTTTTCTGAAATCCGCCTGCGCATCGCTGGGCAAATCTCTGATTATATTGTCCAAGGTCTTCTGCGAGGATTGGTACGTTTTGTCCATGTCCGCCAAATCGGCCAAGTGCATTGGAAATAGCGCACTAACTGCTGTGCTTACTTCTTGTGGGTATTTGGTCAATGTTGGCTTTACCTCTTCCAAAGTTTGTGGTGCACCACTTACTAACTGATGAATTAAATCAGGATAGCGCGCTAGCTCATAAAATTTTTCCTGATCCGGCCGGGAATATGAGGACAACAAATCTTGAAAAGATTGACTGGTACGTGATTGGATACGCTCTATCTTAACCAAGACCTGGGAATATTGCGACACATCGAGAATGGAATTGCGAACATCGGGTGGATACGGAGCAATGGATGAAATAATATCCTCGTCATCTTTTCTAAGGCTATCTTGATAAGACTGAGAAAAAGTGAAAACACTTTGTGTTAGAAATAAGGACAAAAAGACTATTCGGGTTGAATTTGCTTTAGTTTTCATGATTGTGTGTAAGATATTACAAAAATTACAGCGATTAGACACTATAACGTGTCGAAAAGTTTAATTGTTGTATTGGCAAGATTGGAGATGTCTTACACCCTTCAAATACGATTTACTTGCCAAGTACCATTCTGCTAAAGAAAAATAAGTTATCATTCGCATCCGCGCGTGTGTTGGAGAAAACCAGTAGCAAGTTCTGTTTGCCTTGGATATCCTTTAGGGCCAACGAAGAAGATCGAATGAATATCCCTTTCATGACTTCAACTTTCGATGCTGTGGTAAAATCAACGGTGCCTATTTTTTGGCCTTTTTCATCATTCCGGTAAATCGTTATCTGCCCTCCCTTCATGGCTCCCATCTCCGCTACTGAAAAATCGATTTTTCTCACGTCAGTTAAATCAACCTCTTTGAACAAAGCCGAAGAATTCTTGTGAATATTTTCCAATATGTATCCATCCGCTGGCGTAGCCGCCTTCCTTATTCCTCCTGTCAAATCGCTAGCATCTTCTCCAGTAAGTACCGGGGCTTTTAGTGCAATTGTCGTTGAGGTCGACAGCGAAGGCACACCAGTGGCCCCCTTATCCTCATACGAGGCCGTAATTAGGTAGGCAGAATTTTTGTTAATCCGTTCCTTGTCTGGAGCTGCAAATTTTGCAACACCCTTTAAAGGCAAGTTCTTCGCTTTCTTATCATCCGATAAAGTCAATATATATTCCACCATTTGGACGGTCTGCTCTTTTTTTAACTGCGGATGCGCAGCCATTTCGGTGGTTCCCCAAACTCCTGAGCCACCTTTCAAAATCTTCGTGGATAATTTTTCAATCGCCTGTACATCCGCTTTATATTTCTTTGCCACATCGGTTAAACTAGGGCCAGCAGATTTTTGATCAAGCATGTGACATGACTTACAATCACTTTCAGCCATCAGGATTTTTCCGGGCAACTCTGGTCGTTGGTGGCCTTGGGCTATTTCAGTTTTGTCAAATCCTTCAGGCAGGAAGTCAACGCTAACGTGTACATTTTCAGATTTGATTGATCCGTCTGCCGTAATTCCGTCTTCATGATCGGAAACTGCCACCTGATACTCAACTGAACTATTGGGAAAATAATAGGTTTGATTCCCGGTGGTGGTAATCTTAATTGTTGGAGGATCATTCCCCGCTATGATCACCACCTCATCGGTCGATTTTACACCCTTTGAATCGATAGCGCTTAATTTCGGGCGATATACACCTGCTTTATCAAAAGTGAATGTAAAATCTCCGCTCTCCGATTTTTCTATTTTCCCCTTCACATCCAATTCAAAATTCAACTTATCGTTATCTGGATCTACCGACTCCTTGCCAGAAAAAGAAACAGTGAGCGGCAACGCGCCTGAAATTTTATCCGCAGTAAGTTTAGCTACCGGAGGTCTGTTCCCTTTGTTGTATTCAATTACCGATAAGCGTGCATCCATATTCTGGGCAAACCATTTGGTGCCGTATTCTAAGGTGTACAGTTTACCATCAGGACCAAAGGCCATGTCTATGATATTGTTGAATTGCGTTCCCTCCAAAAAAGGTTCGATGTCCATGATATTGCCGTCTTTATCCATGGTAACTAATCTCAACCAGTTGCGCATCCAATCATAGACAATCAGTTTGCCATCAAAATAATCTGGGTAAGCCCCTTCCTTATTTTTATAATCTTCCGAATAATAAACCGGCCCGGCCATTGCATTTCTACTTCCATCCTTCATCAATGGAAAATCAGGTGACTGCGCATAGGGGTACCAAATAAAAGCAGGATTCGCAGGGGGTAAATCAACTTTGCCTGTATTGTTCGGTGATGTATTTTTGGGGTGAGCGGGATCATGTCTTGGCTCCGCGACTTTCTTTTCGAAATCATACTTTGCGTAAGCATAATTATTTCCTACAAACAAAGGCCAACCGAAGTACCCCGCCTTTCTTGCCTGGTTCACCTCATCATAACCGCGCGGACCGCGAGTTACACTTTCTTCTCCAGCATCTGGGCCTACCTCACCCCAATATAAAAATCCGGTTCGCTGATCCACCGAAATACGATACGGATTGCGACAACCCATCACATAAATTTCAGGACGCGTGTTTGGCTCACCTTTTGGAAATAGATTCCCTTCCGGAATAGTGTACGATCCATCGGGCTCCACGTGTATCCTAAGAATTTTTCCGCGCAAGTCATTGGTGTTAGCCGAAGACTTTTGCGCATCAAAAGGGGAGCGGCCTTTGCGTTCATCGGCAGGACTGAAACCGTCCGATTCAAATGGGCTGGTATTGTCGCCTGTGGAGAGAAATAAATTTCCGTCTGGACCAAAAGCGAGCGAGCCGCCTGTGTGACAGCACGTTTCACGTTGGGTGGCCACTTCAATTATAATTTTCTCGCTTTTCATATCCAAATTCTCGCCATCGAAGATAAATCGGGAAAGGCCGTTAAACGATTTCTCTGGATGCGAGTAATAGATGTAGACAAAATGGTTCTTTTCAAACAAAGGATCAGCCGCTAAGCCAAGCATTCCATCTTCAAAAATTTTGTAAGGATTGAATTCATTGATCACGTTGAAAGAGTCGGTGGCAGGATTATACAATTTTACTTTTCCTTTTCGCTCCAGAAACATGATTCGGCCATCCGGAAGGATGGTCATCTCAGTAGGTTCGTCAAGATTATTTCTAAAAACCTTTTTCGTAAAGCGATTGGCCTCTGGTACATGCTTGGCCGTTGCTTTTGAATAGTCTAACGTATTTTTTCCAATAGCGTAATTGATTCCGTCTAACAATTGATTCATGAAAGTGGAATCGGTATAACTTTCATTGGCGTGACCAAAGCCTGTGTAAAAAGAGCGGCCTCCATCAAAATCATGAAACCAAACAATCGGATGATCGCCATCATTTTCGCCACCTTCGTACGATTTTTCATCCAGCTTAAACAGCACATGAATGTCGGGTGAGATTTTTTTATAATTATACAATTCATCGAAACGCTCCCAGGGTTCAGGCGCCTTCAATTTTAACCAACCTTCTTGATCAGGTTGGCGCAAAACGTTAGCTTTTTGTTGATGAGGATGACTTTTAAAATATGCTCCAAGCAACTTACCATACCACCACCAGTCATACTCTGTATCCGCGGCTGCATGAATGCCCACAAAGCCTCCACCTGCCTGGATGAAACGCATAAATTCGTTCTGCTGAAATTGATTGAGTACATCACCCGTGGTGCTGAGAAAAACTACGGCACTGTAATTTTTGAGTTTGTCTTCCGTAAACACAGATGCATCTTCTGTTGTATCGACTTTGAAGCTGTTTTCTTGACCCAATTTGATCAACGCAGCTTTCCCTGCCGTGATGGATTCATGCCGATATCCTTTAGTTTTTGAAAAGACGAGGAGGCGTTTTTCTTTTGTAGAGCAGGCCGCTAATAATAATACCATACCAAAAGCTAGAAACCGGGTAAGATTTGATAATATATAGTTAATCATGGAAAGTTATTTCTGGTTTAGTTTCAATTTGAGACAAAAAAATGGACACGAAATTAACAAATCTACTCGCTGCTTTTGAAACAATGAGATACGATTTTTTAAAGCGAATACTTCACCTTGGCAGCGGCACGATTAGCCTTTGAACGGGCTTCTTCTATGGAACCACCCCTTGCCAAGGCTACACCCATTCTGCGTTCGCCATCGACCTCCGGTTTGCCGAACAACCTGAGTTGCGTGTCGGGTTCTTTCACCGCTTCTTCCACGCCACTGAAAATCACATTTTGTGATTTTCCTTTCACCAACACCACGCTGGAGGCTGATGGTCCTAGCTGCCGGATCACCGGGATAGGCAAACCCAATATGGCACGTACGTGCAGCGCAAACTCCGATAAATCCTGAGAGATCATCGTGACCATGCCCGTATCGTGGGGGCGTGGAGAGAGTTCGCTGAAATACACTTCATCGCCTTTCACAAAAAACTCAACGCCAAAAATTCCGGCACCGCCTAATTCGTTTACCACTTGCCGGGCAATGTCTTGCGAGGCTTTCAACGCCTTGGCGGTCATGGGGTGTGGTTGCCAAGATTCCTGGTAATCGCCATGCTCTTGCCGGTGGCCAATTGGTTCGCAAAAGGAAACACCGTCTTTGTGCTTGATCGTGAGCAGCGTAATTTCAAAATCAAAATCGATGAAACCTTCCACAATTACTTTTCCGCCTCCGCTTCGCGATCCTTCTTGCGAGTACGTCCAGGCTTTATCAATGTCTGCTTCCGCTTTGATTAAGGTTTGACCTTTGCCAGAAGAACTCATGATCGGTTTCACCACGCACGGAATTCCGATGTGTTTTACGGCTTCCGCAAATTCGTTGGGTGAGCCAGCAAACCGGTAAGGCGAGGTTTTTAATTTTAATTTTTCTGCGGCCAATGCTCGGATGCCTTCGCGGTTCATCGTAAGGCGCGTGGCGTTAGCCGATGGTATCACCCGAAAGCCTTCTTTCTCTAATTCCACCAGTGTGTCCGTGGCGATAGCTTCCACTTCAGGAACGATAAAATCCGGTTTTTCTTTATAAACCAAATCTCGCAGGGTGCTTCCATCCAACATCGAAATCGTGTAACTGCGGTGGGCCACCTGCATGGCCGGTGCATTTTTATATCGATCCACCGCGATCACCTCAACGCCATAGCGTTGAAATTCGATCACCACTTCTTTGCCCAACTCACCAGCGCCTAGCATCATGACTTTGATAGCCGAAGAGGTTAGTGGCGTGCCGAATTGGATTGGTTTAGTGTTTGTTGCCATGCGGATTGGTTTATTCAGCAAGTAAAAAAATAAAAATGGTCGAGCAAAGGAGGCATTAAAATTGAACACTCCAATTGCATTATAATCGGACGGCTTATTTGATGTAATTTGTTGACGATTTCAAAGACACAGAAACGATTAGATTTGAATGGTCAACGGATTATGACGACCTAGCGGCTTAAGTTTTGGCTACAAAAAAAATAGGATTACCAACCCGATCCCAATAAGATGGAATACTTCATTTTAGTTTTAATCGCTTTAGTAGTAGGCTACCTGGCTTTTCACTATTTCAACGGACAAAAAATGAATGGAAAAATAGGCTTAATTCGTTTGAGTTGGGGTACCCCAAAACCGAACCCTTTCATTTCTTTAACGTCACACGATATGCCGATAACTTAAAAGAAAGCCAATTCCATCGACTAAACGATCAGACATTGGAGGACATAGACTTTCATCGTCTCTTTAAATTTATCGACCGAACGACCAGCCATGTAGGCCAACAATACTTTTTTAACAAGGTAATCACACCCACCAACCACAGGGAAGATCCATCCGAAAACCTAATCAAATTATTCACGAGCAATAATGATTTACGAGAAGAGACACAGTTGGAACTTCTCAGGCTGACCGACTACGATTCTTATTTTATTACATCGCTACTTCACGACAAATTTTTAAAAAAACCAAAATGGTATAACCTACTCTTCCTTGATATCATTCTTCTTACAGGCTTGTTTATTCTCTCCTTTAAATTTCCTATTCTTTTAGTTGCGTTGCTTTTTCCGCTTACTTTAAACATGTTATTGTTCGTGTGGAATAAAAACAACACCTTCCAGTTTACCCGATCAATATCACAATTGAATGTACTGATCTATGTGGCTACCGCTTTACTAAAGAAAAATGAGTTACTGTATGATAAATTGGTTGAGGAGAGTATTGCCAACTTAAAGTCTTTTCAGAAAAAAGCAAGGCTTATTAAATTTCAATCGGATGATGCACTGCAAGATGTACTAAATCAATTCGTCTCTTATGTAATGGACTTGCTTAAAGCTTTTTTTTTGGTCGAAGTGATCATGCTTTTCAAGGTGCTTGAAGAATTGGAATCCAAACGGGCCGCTATTGAAACCTTGTTTAATTATGTGGGCAATATTGATGCGTCCATTTCGGTGGCCTCGCTAAGAGCGGGGAAATTGAAGACCTGTCAACCCACCTTGGTTCCAGTGAGAAAAGAAATTGTGGCGAAAAATATTTACCATCCATTGATCAAAAATAGTGAGAAAAACGACCTGACAATAAAAGACAAAAGCATTTTAATTACCGGATCGAATATGTCGGGCAAGTCCACTTTTCTGCGAACCTTTGTTATCAATTCCATTTTAGCACAAACCATCCACACTTGCTTTGCCGATGAATTTGTTTCTCCCATTTTAAAGCAATTTTCGAGTATCCGAATAGATGATAATATTTTTCAGGGCAAGAGTTATTATTTTCAGGAAGTTAACGTGATGTCTTCGCTCATTGAAGAAGTTGGTAGTTCGGATCAAACCCTATTCATCTTAGATGAAGTTTTTAAAGGGACGAACACCATCGAGCGAATTTCTGCCGCTAAAGCTATTTTATCTTATTTGAACAAGAGAAATAATATCGTTTTGGTATCTACCCATGATATTGAGTTAGCTGATATGCTAAAAGACGAGTACAATTTGTACCATTTCACAGAAACGATTGAAAATAATGAACTCCATTTTGACCATCGCATCAAACCCGGCCAGCTAACCACAAGAAACGCCATTCGAATTTTGGAGATAGCCAATTACCCCGCTGAAATCATTAGCGAAGCACGCCAGATCAGTACCACCTTGAAGATGGCAAGCGGATAAGAAAAGTAATGGTTAGGTTTCCAAAACCAACTCCTCTAAAAAATCCTTGATGCTGGTGTAAACGCTATTCAGTTCTTCGTCAGTAATTACATAAGGAGGAAGCACATAAAAAACATTGCCCAAAGGACGAAGCAAAATGTTGCGCTGGAGAAAGTAGGGATAGATTTGTTTAGCCTTTTCGTTAAAGTAAGAAGTTCCGTTTTTGGTTTGAAGTTCAATGGCCAGGATAGTTCCGCGTGATCGGATATTTTTTATCGCTGTATGGTTTTTGTTTTGAGCAATGAATTCCAAATGGCTTTCGCTGATTTGCTGAATACGCTTCTGACATTCGCTGCTAAGCAGCAGCCCAAAACTTGCATTCGCTGCTGCGCAAGCCAATGGGTTGGCCGTGTAACTATGGCCATGAAAAAAAGTCTTGCTAGTTTCGGCTGAACGAAATGCCTCAACGATTTTTTCAGAACAACTGGTAACACCTAAGGGCAGGAAACCACCGGTGATTCCTTTAGAAACGGCCATGATATCAGGCTGACTATTCATGTGTTGGCTGGCAAACAATTTTCCTGTCCGCCCAAATCCAGTGAAGACTTCATCGGCAATGCAAATCACGTTATATTGGTGGGCAATGGATAAGAGTGTCTCTAAAATTTCTGGCGAATACATCCTCATGCCAGCCGCCCCTTGCACCAAGGGTTCATATATGAAGACCCCCACCTCATTCGATTTTACAAGGGTTTCAAAATCATGGAACAGCTTCTCTTTATTTTCTTCCGTAGGGAAATCAAGAAACGCTACCTTGAATAGATAAGGAGCAAAGGCGTTATTGAAAGGACCGCGTTCTCCAACGGACATGGACCCGAAGGTGTCACCATGGTAAGCACCATCAAGGGCAATAATTTTCGTTTTGTTTTTTATGCCTTGGTTATGCCAATATTGAATGGCCATTTTCAACGCGACCTCCACTGCGGTACTTCCGTTGTCTGAAAAGAAAATTTTTGTCTGGTTGGAAGGAAGGATCGTCAGTAAATTTTCGGCTAAGCGAATAGCTGGTTCGTGGGTAAAGCCCGCAAAAATTACGTGCTCTAATTTTTTAGCTTGTTCCGCTATGGCATCTGCAATAATTGGATTACTATGACCATGTATGTTTACCCACCACGAGGAGACCGCATCAATAATTTTTCGGCCATCGTGAAGATGAAGATAAACACCATTGGCGGATTCCACCAACAAGGGTTCTAGCCCATCAACCAGCGGAGTAAAGGGATGCCAGATGTTTTTATTGTCAGATTCAGAGCGATTCATCCATTCAATTTTAATTGTGCTGCATATTTTTTTATGATGTCCTTGGTGATGATCGGTTCTTGTAGGATCTTAAGCAAACAGGGATAACCAGTATGTTTTAAAATAATGGCTTCACTTTCAGGATTTGATTTACCATTAAAGACAATGCCTTTCATTTTAAAATTATTTCTTTTCAGATAATCGGCAGAAAGCAAAGTGTGGTTGATGCTGCCGAGATACATATTAGAAACTAAAATAATTTCGGAATCAAATTTTTTTGCAAGGTCGGTAACGAAATCATTATCATTTAATGGAACGAGACAGCCACCTGCTCCTTCGATCACCAACTTATTCTTTGTGGAAGGGATTTTAAAATTCTCTAATTCCATCGTAATGCCATCGATCTTTGCAGACGCGTGAGGAGACGCTGGTGTATTTAAAATAAAAGCTTCAGGATGGATTTTAGAAACAGAATTTGAAAGAAGACTTTGCACGACATCCGCATCGCGGGGCAAGCCAGCTTGAACAGGTTTCCAGTAATCCGCTTTAAGCGCTTCGCATAAAATTGCAGAAAAAAGTGTCTTGCCAGAGTCAGTGCCAATGGCGGTGATAAAATACCTCATGGTTCAAATTCGCTGAGTATATGGTTTAATTCTGTGATCTCTTCATCCGAATTAAAAGCATGCAAGCAAATCCGGATACGCTCGGTTCCTTCTTTTACAGTAGGGGCAAGAATCGGACGACAGTCAAATTGATGATGCTCTAAAAAATGCGCTAACTCTTTTACGTTGGTGCTGCCAGGGATGATCACATTCTGAATGGCGCTTTTACTTTTCACACTTTCCCATTGCATTTTTTCAAAGCGAGAGGTGAATAATTCAATTTTTGATTTTAAATTTTCTTGTAATGTGATGTTCCGTTTTAGGAAATCAAAAGCGCAGCCTATGGCCACCAAACTATGGGGCGGCATGCCCGTGGTGTAAATAAAAGGTCGCGCAAAATTGATCATAAAATTGATCAGGGTTTCATTGCCGGCCACACACGCGCCATGCACACCCATGGCTTTTCCAAACGTATAGATGCGCACGCCAATTTTATCGGCCAATTTTTTTTCAATAGCTATGCCACTTCCTTTTTCGCCATAGCTGCCTGTACTATGGGCTTCGTCTAAAATTATGGTAGCCCCATACTTTTCAGTCAACCCCACCAGCTCTTCAATTGGACATTCATCGCCATCCATCGAGTAAATGGATTCTACGGCTACAAAAACATTTCCTTTCGCGCGTTTTATTTTTTCTTCCAATTCATTGAGATCATTGTGCCGAAAGCCAAATCGTGCAGCCAAACTTAACCGCGCTCCGTCTTTAATGCACGCATGCGCCAATTCATCATATAGTATGGTATCGCCCCTTCTGGGCAAAGAAGAAAGCACAGCTAAATTGGCCATGTAACCGGAATTGAAGAGCAGTGTTTTTTCGGCATGAAAAATTCCGGCAAGTTTATCTTCCAATTCCTCTGCACGGGCACTGTTTCCCGAAAGTAACCGCGAACCAGTTGATCCATTATAGGGTGATCTTATTCTTTCCGTTTCTCTTTTTATGGCTTCAAATAATTCTCCTGATCGCGCGAGGCCAAGATAATCGTTAGAACTGAAGTCGATGAGTTGACCGATCGATTTTAGTTGGCGGTAGGCATCCTTATTTTTTTTTTCGTCTAATAAATTTTGTAAGGCGCTAAGCATTGCTGATTTTTTATTGGTGCAAGTTAGGCTGGTTTTTGTAAGGGACAAACTTATGTTGTTTGGCTACCGATCACTTTGTAATTTGCTTCGGTAATTATAGTATATACTTAAATTCCAAACATGATGAAGAAACTTGGGTCAATTGCATCGTGGATTCTGGCCTTTGGGGGAGTCATTAGTAGTTTCTATTTTTATTTTAAGAATGTAAAGGAAAGAGTGCCAACATTTATTGTATCTCCAATTAAACCAATATTAGTTGACAGTCACTTATTAAGGGATAGAACATTTAAAATTTTTGATGATAGGGGGAAAGAGATACTAGAGAATGTTTATGTAATTACATTCTATTTTTTTAATCAAGGTAAAGAGTCAGTCAAAAAAGAGAACATTTTAGCTCCCATTAAAATAAATATCTCAAAAGGGGCGCGAATCCTGAACCATAAAATATTGAAGGAATCTAGAAAACTGTGTCGATTTCAACTAATCAATAATGATTCAATTCAGGGAACTATTGAAATCGATTTCAAAATTATGGAACGACTTGACGGATTTACGGGTCAAATTATTTATTCTGGAGATTCCGGATCAGATTTAACTATTGAAGAAAACAGTATTGAAGGAGTAAAGGAGATAGCAAATAAATATTCAACTCCTCCAGAAGATCTGATTTTGATTTATGGATTTCTTTCGTGCTTAGCATTTGTTTGCTTTTTATTTATTTTTATAATAGTCAAAATAAATATCACTACTGAAAACAAAAAATCCTTAAGGGAGATATTAAATACAAAGTATCAATTAGTTGTTAGAAACGAGGAACACTTAGCGGAAAAATCTACAATCTCATTTACTTATTTGAAATTACTGATCATATCCACATCGGCATTCTTACTTATATTTATTTCATCGCTCATTTTATCAAAAACACTATTATTTGAGCTATTCAACCCAAAACAGATTCCTGGAATTGAGATTCCGGCAAACATTCTTCCATGAGAATATTTGCCTAAGATCATCATCTCATTTATTTCCTTAAATAACTCAAAAGTTCAAAGGAGATATTCTCATCGGTGAGAAAAGAACAACTCTTTAGCTTCATTAAGCTGCTGAATCGGTCTCAATTAGGATTTCATTTTTCATCGCTTGTGAGGCGTAGAGAATAGCCTCGTTAACGGCCTCGCGCGATAAGTGAGGATATTGATTTAAAATAGTGTCAACACTGCCCCCAGATCCAAGCCACTCTAAAATAATTTCAACACTAATACGAGTTCCTTTTATGATAGGCTTTCCGCCAAGAATAGTTGGGTTGGCAACGATGTGCTTGAAAGTTCGCATGGTCAAATTTAGAAAAAAAAGTCAATAATCCCTGAGTCGTTTAAAATCCAAATTCATTGTTGTCGCTACAACTTCAGATTTTTCGATCATTCCGTGTAAATCAGTGCAATCTGTGGCGTCCAATTATTTTGAATGCGTAAGTCCAATTAGTAATTTGCTCTCGCTAATTTTTCGAGCATGGTAGTAAAAACATTTGGTAGCGCAGTACATGGCGTGGATGCCCGCACCATCACGGTAGAGGTAAACGTTACGCAAGGGAAGCATTTTCACATGAGTGGTTTGCCGGATACGGCCGTGAAAGAGAGTGAGCATCGGGTGGAATCCTCATTGAAAAGTTTAGGCTACTTTATGCCGCGCAATAAAGTGGTGGTGAACTTGGCACCTGCCGACATACGAAAGGAAGGATCATCGTATGATCTGCCGATTGCGCTCTGTATCCTTTCCGCCTCAGGGCAAATCACTACAGAACTATTAGAAAAATACGTCATCATGGGTGAGCTCTCATTGGATGGCGAACTCCGACCGATCAAAGGTGTGCTGCCCATTGCCATTCAATCCCGTAAGGAAGACTTCAAAGGTTTTATTTTGCCAAAAACCAATGCGAAAGAAGCGGCTATTGTAAATAAACTCGATATCATTGGCGTAGAAAATTTAGCCGAGGCAATTGCTTTTGTAGAAGGAAAGAAAAAAATTGAACCACTCGTGATTGATACGCGAGAAGTTTTTCAAAACAAAGTCAACAGTTATGAAACCGACTTTAAAGATGTGCAAGGGCAGGAGAATATCAAGCGCGCGCTTGAGATTGCAGCTGCAGGAGGACACAATGCGATCTTGATTGGTCCACCCGGAGCTGGGAAGACGATGCTCGCGAAACGGTTGCCGACTATTTTACCTCCGCTTACACTGAATGAAGCATTGGAAACCACTAAGATTCATTCAGTAGCTGGCAAGGTTGGCGCGGACGGAACGTTGATCACCACACGTCCTTTTAGATCTCCTCATCACACTATTTCTGATGTTGCTTTAGTAGGCGGTGGAGGGAATCCGCAGCCGGGAGAAATTTCACTTTCGCACAATGGTGTTTTGTTTTTGGATGAACTGCCGGAATTTAAACGCACGGTCCTCGAGGTGATGCGACAGCCGATGGAAGAAAGACGCGTGACCATCGCGCGTGCAAAACTCTCGATTGAGTTTCCGGCCAACTTTATGCTCATCGCCAGCATGAATCCTTGCCCGTGTGGCTATTACAACCACCCTGAAAAAGAATGTGTGTGCGCGCCCGGAGTTGTACAGCGCTACCTCAGCAAGGTGAGTGGTCCGCTGCTTGACCGCATCGACCTGCATGTGGAAGTGGTGCCTGTAAGTTTTGAACAAATGACGGCCACGCGTAAATCGGAGACGAGCCAGGAGATACGCGAACGGGTAGTGAGGGCAAGGCAAATTCAATCCGAGCGGTTTAAAAACCAAAAAGAAATTTATTGCAACGCCATGATGCCGAGCAACACTGTGAAAGACATTTGTGTAATCAACGATGCCGGGCGCACTTTACTAAAAACAGCGATGGAGCGACTCGGGCTTTCTGCCCGCGCCTACGACCGAATTTTAAAAGTCTCGCGCACGATTGCCGACCTGGCCGCTTCCGAAGAAATTAAAATTGAACATCTGGCCGAAGCGATTCAATACAGGAGTTTGGATAGAGAAGGGTGGGCAGGGTAATCTTGTTGGAGAGGAATTCCAACCAGGGCGAGGAAGTTTTTTAACTGGAGCTAATTAAAACACAACGGTTTTATTCTCTACTTGTTTTTTTAACTCGTCCATTTCCTTTTCCATTTCTTTTTCGTCAATAAAACCTGACTCCTTAATAACATCTAAATATTTATACTGGTCATATTGGATTCGATAATACAACAGTACTAATTCATTTGTTTTTAAATAGGATTTTAGGATTTGAAAATACATCGGTGCTTTTTGAGTTTCTCGTACTATTACAAACGAGATAAGAACGGAAAGTGTTTTGATATAAGGATTAGGAAAGTTGTAAAGTGGTGTTATATTAGATTGAGTTTTGAAAGATTGATATGGGATATTATTGACTATAACATAAGGAACAAATTCATTGAAGAATGATGATAAATGCGGAAGCGTTTCTTCTCGCACTTTATTAAAGTTAGTTAATAGGTTAAAGAACGATGTTTCAAATTGTTGGACTCGTATAAGTTCATTTTGCTTTTCGTAAGCATCTTTTTGTGCCCTTATTTCAGTATTTTGGTTTTCAATTTCTTGTTGTTGGATTCGCAAAGAAATAAAAATGCCAGCAAAAGCTAAACCAGAAAAGAGTGCATTGACAGCACCGAACATATCACCGTAAACGCCTTTATTATCACCAAGATAAATAAAGGAGAAGTTTAACAGCCAGAGAAGTATTACAATACCAAAAAGTACTTCAGGTTTCTTCATTAACCAATCTAATGTTGCTTTCATAATTGTCTATTTACTTAAAATGTTTCCAACTGATATGTTTACATAACCCATCCAAGTCGGGGTATATTGTAGCTTGGTTAATACCAAAATTGTCTAAATCTCTTAATATATCTTTAGGTTTTCCCTTTATAATAAACTTTTTCATTCTAATTGAATAATGTAATTGGTTTTCAAGTGGAATGCATTCGCTACCCTTGACTTTATGAACTTTATGAACAGTAAACCAACCTTGTTGTGCTCTTAACCTTTCAGTAACCATAGGTGGCTTAAATACTAAAGTCCGTGGTCTATCAAAAGGACTAACTTTTTGGTCGACAAAATCCTTAGAACTTAAAATTGATCCTAAAGATGGTGCAACGCTCCAAACAACTGGAATATTTTTTTGGGTATAATTTTGGACTGCGAAATACAAAGCAACTAGTGGGTTTGTAGACCAATCCAACAGACGGGTATGAAGACCGTGATGTTGTGCCATTGAAAGCCATTCCCACTCATTCTTGGGAGTGCGTTTAGTAATATATGGAATGCTTAAGCGAATAAATTCACTAAGTAATTCCTTTTCTCTTTCTTTTATGTCAATTCCTTTTGGAAGATTCCTTGCAACTCTTGGGATTAGTGGTTTGTCACAGTTTTGCCCTCGGAAAAGATTAATTGATTCCTTGCAATAATCCTTTACTGCGACAACATACGCTTCAAAACTATCAATTGTAAATTCGTTTTCACTCATTATTTGAATTTGAAATGTAAGATAGTAAATGTTAAGGTATTTACTTATGAATGCTTACCGAACAAGAATATGTTTTAACGTCTTTAAAAAATTAGGTGATTATGTATCTGGTGTTACTAGTTTATCCAATCTCCTTCCTTCGCTTTTGCAGGTGTTCTTCACCTTCAAAATCACATCATCCTAAAACATACAATGCTTGAAGTTAGAATGTTTCTTAATTTTACTCTGAGATCAACCAAAATAAGTCGGATTATAAGAAATGATGAACCTTGCCAAAGAAATTGAAATCACTGATGTTAAGTTTGTAGGCAACAGTGCAATGCTTTTGTCCTTGTCAAACGAAAGAACATTTATTGTTCCACTCGATAAGTTTAAAGCGATCGAAGCCTTAACGCCATCGCAAAAAGAGGACTTTGAAATCATTGATGGAGAAAACCTTTCTTTTTTGGCCTTAGATGAAATCTATAACCTTCACGAATTGATTGGTTTTTAAGGAATTGTTGACCTGAGCCAGACTAATACCTAAAGTTTGGAAGGAGAGAATTTGCATATAATTTTTAATTAATTCTTGTTGGAGAAACTCCAACAAGGGCGAGAGAACCCCAACATTGGCGAACAGTTATGAGTATCCGTTACATTCAATCTTTCATCAACATAGCTATTTTATTTTTGATTGCACTTTTGATTTCGTGTTCCATTAAAAGCAAATCAAAAAGCTCAAAAAAACAGTTGATTGCCACGCTTACGCCAGGTGAGAATGTTAGTTTCCCTATCGATTCAGGTGCAAGTTTGTATGAACCCATCATTAATTTCTACGAGGAAGATGGAAAGATGTATTTGGTTGTAAGTCCCCACGCTAGTGGTCAACTTTTAGTTTTTGATTTCGAAAAAAAGGAATTGGCGTTTAAGGTGAAATTCCAAACGCACGGTGATTATAGTAACGCCATACTTCTTTCCATGGATTCGATCCTGGTTGAAGGCTCGTCAGGAGAACACTTTTATTTATCAGATACAAGCGGAAAAATTAAAAATAAATACATTCTATTTCCAAAATCGATTACCGATAATTTTAGTAATGCGGTAGGTTCAAGCATTACGAATGCTCTTAAAGCAGACTTTACTGGTTTTTATACCTTTTATTCTCAACGCGGCTTATTAGAAGGAGGTGAAGAAGTATTAAAAAGACCTTGCGTTATCCATTACAATTTTAAGAAAGAAGACTGGGAATACATTAATGTGAGTTTCCCCCCACTCTATTATCAAAGTGGAGGCCATTATACTGTTACCCACATATTGGGCGATTTAGAAGTAGTAGGAAATAAGTTAGTGGTCAACTTTCCGGCTTCAAATTATTTAACGGTATATGAAAACGGAAACATAAAACAGGTGGAAGCTAAAGCTGATGAACTTCCAATTATTGTGCCTCCGAGCACAAATTTCCGAAATGATTTAGATGACATCGATACTTATGTTCTTCAGTCGCCAGCCTACCAATTTCTACTATACGATTCTTACCTAAAAGTTTATTACCGATTTCTACTTGGCAAGCATGACGACATGTCAAGTAAAGGAGACATTCTTAAAAACTATGATGAGAAGCCATGCACTATTGTTATTCTTGACAGTGCCTTATCAAAAATCGGAGAATTAAAATTGCCACCAAAGACGTATCATACTCCGGATCATTTTGTAGGATCTAAGGGGCTTTATTTATCTACCAACTATGTCGATAGGTCTGCAATCCGTAAAAATATGCTTTCTTATAGGTTATTATCACTAGGGATTACCAAACAGAAAATAAGGAAAGTTAAAAATGGAAGGAGACAATCAGCAAGCAAAAGAAAGTCGGACGACTGAACTATCGGCTTTCTTCTTCAAGTATCGTCTCCCTTCTCGGCTCCCGTTTGGGGGACGATACGCGTCACACCATCCACATCCGCATTTAAACAATAACAAATTTTGCAATAGTCAACTTTTCTCAAAGTTTTCCAGATTGTGTGTTTGGGATGATGATTTCGATAGAGGTGAACTCTCCAAATCTTGAAACCACTTTTATGGTGCCTCGCAATTTTGCAACGGCTTCCTTCACAATGTACAAGCCGAGTCCAGAGCCCTTAGATCGCTCTGTACCGCGATAGAACATGTCAAATATTTTGTCAATGTGTGCTGTCTCTATGCCGATCCCATTGTCTACAAAACTTATCACTGCCTGACCTTTGTTTGTTGTTATTGTGATTTGTAAAGTACAATCTTGCTTGGTATAGTCTTGAAACTTAATGGAATTGGAGAGAAGGTTATTAAAAATAATTGCAAGCCGGGTCGGATCTGAGTAGAATGTGCTGTTGTTGTTCCATTTTAAGTCAACGGTCAACTGATCGTACCCATCGATAAGCATTAGATTGGTTTTAACCTCTTCTACCAAGCGCACGAAATCTACTCGCTCAAGTTGCAATTCTGTTCTTGAATTTCGCGAATAATTCAGTATATCTTTTATGAAGCGATCGAGGTGGTTAATGCGTCCACGTATCATGCTGAGAAATGGCATTTCTGCACCTTTCTCCATCTCAGCTACATTGATTAAACCGAGGATAGAGGATAATGGTGCGCGCAGGTCGTGGGAGACACTGTAAACAAAACGATCCAATTCAAAATTGGTTTTTTCCAACTCCTCGAATTGTTTCTTCAACTGGCGCTCCTGTCTTTGTTGGTCGGTAATGTCCGTTGACGTAAGGATGACATACCTAACCTTACCGTCAAGGGTTACGGGTTCATATTTTAAAAAATGGATGACTTCTCCCTGTGGCAAAGGAATTACAGCCTCTGAAGTAATGGATTGGCCACCCAAGGCCGCGTAAAAGAGCCGAATGGATTCTTCTCTTCTCAAGGGAGTCGTCATGTCCCAAAAGAACATGCCAATGCTCGGCTTTTCACCTGTGGCGCTTACAATGAAGTCTTGAAGCGAATTGTTAAAAAGCACGAGTTTACCTTCTGCGTCAATTAAAAGAATCTCTTCCTTTGTGTTTGCAAAGATGATCTCCAAATGTTCTTGTGATCTTTTCAACGCCTCTTCCTTTTGTTCTATAATAATCAAATCCTGAGCCCTGATTGTTTCCGATGCAAGCACTAGTTGCTCATTCATGGTAGATAGCTCTTCATTTGCAGTTCGTATTTCCTCGTTAGAGGCCGCAAGCTCTTCGTTGGTGGCAACGAGTTCATCGTTCATTTCCTTCAGGCCATTATTGAGGTCATTGATCTTCGTCTGAAAGTCAATTCGTGTCTGATCGCGGGTATTGAGAGATGACATCGTAATAAGCAGGGAGACGATCAAAATAATTATATAGCTAAGTACAACCAACGCCATACCTAACCCTTCCGAAACCCATCCACGATGTTCTGCAAATAGCCTAATGCCTGTGATGATAAAAGGAATAGCGATTGTAATCGGGACAAGCGATCGGCCAACCCTTGACCCTTCTAAATCACCAATCAGAATTTTGATGATACCTTCTTCAGGCTGAGAAATTAACATGAAGATGGCCAAAATGAGAAAGAGCATGCATGTTTCGAATGCAGGAAAAATATGGATGGAAGAAAAAAATTCAGGCACATTAAATAAATATCCTGAGAGCATAAAAACAGCGCCTATTAGAACAGTTAATCCCAGGACTTGCAGCAAGAGTGCCCTTCTTGAAACAAAGTTCAATATGAAGGATGAGTTTACCAGTATAAATCCGACTGCTGCAGACGGGGCCATCGGGTTAATGGCTTCATGAATCCCAAAATTATCGGCAAAGAGTAGGTTATCCACTCGGAAGGGGAAATGAAATCTGAAGTGAATAACCTGGTAAACTGAAACTAGGATAACAAGCCCGGCAAAAATCAATCCCAAGATTCTCGAAAAATGCAAGTAAGCGAGGAAGGCAACGGCTGACAAAATGAAAAACAAGGCGGTCATTGGATTCATAGGAACCGACCCGATGAATAGGATTTTTAACATCTCACTGTCAATGCTCCAGCCTATCAAGACAAAAAAAGGCGTCACAATAACAATCCATAGAAAGACTGATGAACAATTTTTAAGAAAATCAATTCTGTTCCTCACCTAAATCCAATCAGACTTATCACTTTAAAATACCACCTCATGCTATCAAATTAATTTTGTTTGACTTTGGTTCATCATATCGGCCAAAAATGGGTTAAATAAAGTGACCTTGTCAGAAAGCATAGGATAAACTCCTATATGGAATTAGCAATGTGCTTCTTCATTTTCCTTCTCTGCAGAGTTACTCGTTTCGAGAACCCTGCGCGAATGAAATCCAACAGCTAAATTTACAGAATGGGTGTTCGTAGTGAGATCATCGGATTTATTTACTTCTTTACAATTGCCTGTAGCCGTTGACTTCATCTCTTTCTTCGGCTTTCAGGTGTTCTTCACTCTTCAAAATTACATTCATCCTGAAACAGAAGGACAATGCCTGAAGTTAGAATGCTTCTTCATTTTACATATCAATCAAAGCAAATCGGATTATAAGAAATGATGAACCTGGTCAAAGAAATAGTAATCATTGATACTTCATCGAGCAATGGATTTGTACTTAATGCAGGTACATTTGGTTTTGACTTACTTATTATTTCAAGAGAAAACAAGAACAGTCTCTCCATTAGATACCCCGTATACTTAACTGATTTACAAATCTTGTCTATTGCTTCCTCCGACTTTCATAATCAAATCTGCTCCATAAGCTGAAGATGGTGTTTGAAAACCAGGCCTGAAATCTCCGGAAATAATTTTCTGGGCTATTAAAACACTGGTTTTAGCGGTGAGCGTATATCCTTCGATAGTTTCAAGTAAACTTATTTTTTCTTGCGTACCATCCCAAACTTTGCCCCACAAAAACATCTTTGCTTTTGATCTTCGCTCTTCATTCGGACCTGCAGGTTTCTTATCGATCTGGTTGATCAAATAGTTTTTAACAAAACGCATGCGCAAAAGCCAGTTAAGATATTGGCTCATGTTTACTTGTTTAATTAAACCTTTGTCTGCACCACGAAAAACTTCAATGTTGCCAATTCCAGTGCTATAGAATGAAGTGGACACATCGCCCCAGGGAATGCGAATAGAAGGCAATTTGAAGGGCCCATAATCGATCTCCTTAATACCTTCATGAAGCGGTACGGGAATAATCTTTCCGTTTTTACGAATGGCCCCACCTAAGCCCATTCCCTCCACCATTGTTTTGGAAGTGCCTCGCGAAAGTCCACCTTTGTTGGAAGCGAAGGCCAACTGCAGATGCGTGGCCGATGGCAATCTGTTTTTTAAATGTGCAGCTAAACAATCTGATGGAACAACATCAAAACCCGTTCCCGGCATTATCGTGATGCCTACCGCTTTGGCTTGGTCATTTAGTTTAGCCATCATTTCAAATACACCAATTTCACCAGTGATATCGGTATAATGTTTTTTTGTTTGAAGGCATGCCTCGGCCATCGCTTTAGCCGTAAATTGAAATGGGCCAGCCGCATGAACAACCATTGATCCTTTTTCAAGCAAAAGGAGAAGGGCCGTTTTATTTTCAATATCAACAGCTTCAAATGGAAACCCGGTGCTTGAACTTTGTTTTTTCAGTGCTTCGGCATTCCGACCGGAGAGAAGGACATCAAGGCCATTAGCCTTGCATTCATCGGCAATTAATTGCCCTGTGTAACCGTAAGAACCGTAAATAATAATTGGTAATGCCATAAGATGGTTTCTTCTTTTTATTTGAGTCTTTCCACTTCATCAATAAAATACTTGGTGTCTCCACGCCAAGGAAAAGTTGCATAGCGTTTTACAAAATGCAAATTTACACGCTCACCGCTTAATGCGACTTCGTCCAATGCTTTAATGACGTCCGTATTGCTACCTTCTACTGAAAAATCGAACGATTCTGCGATCGGGTTTGTGCCTTTTAAGGCGCCAAACGTATCGAGGTTAAGTTTTCCTTCATAGGTTTTGAAGAGTATTCCCTTTTGGGTCACCCGTAAAACTTTTCCAGCCATTACTCCCTTTTCATAGATGCCCCAATAAAGGAAAGCGAGAAAGGCTAAACCAATCACTATGACCAGAATAACGATTCGCTTAATAATCCGTTTTATTGTGCGTGCAGCGCGTTGTCTGAAAGTTTCATTTTCCATGCTTTTCGTTCTTTATTGAAGGAAAGGTAACTTTTTGCCGCAACTTTACATAGAAATAAAATGACACGATGATTATGATTAGTGAGATTAATTGCGAATTGGAGATCACGCCTTTCCATACAAAGCCCCGGTCAATGTCGCCACGAAAAATCTCCACTACACTCCTACCCACTGCATAAAGCATCAAATAGATAAGAAAAACCTGGCCTTCAAATTTCTTTTTTCGATCAAGTAAGAAGAGCAGGCCTAAAATACCAAAAATAAAAAGCCCTTCATAAAGCTGAGTGGGGTGCAACGGCACGTTGAGTGGCTCGGCAGAACAAGTAGGATCCGTAAACACAACTCCGAAAATGCTCTGCGTTGGCTTTCCATAACAACAGCCTGCATTGAAGCAACCCATTCGGCCAAAGCCATGAACGATGCAGGTGACCATCGCCATCACATCAAGCATTCCAAGTATTGGCAACTTGTTTTTCTGAAAAAACCAAAGCATCAGTGGAATGTCTGTCAACAAAGAGCCATAAAATACGAATCCGTTTTTTGTTAAGAGTTCAGCCGGATGGGACAGATAAAAGGAAGGGTTTTCAAAAATGAGAAAGAATTTTCCTCCGACTACACCTCCGATGATCAACAGCACAAAAAGAGTATTGGCTTGATCGAAACTCATTTGATAACGCTTCTTGCCCTGCTGCCACATAAAAATGCCACCCAGTAGGGCGCCCAGCGCTATAAAGAAACCGTAAGTATGAATAACGATTGAACCGAATTTAAAAAGAATCGGATGCATTATTTTTTAGCTAACGAATTTTCTGCTCCGAGGAGGATGTCTTTGGCAATTGTTTTTAACAGGTTCTCGATTCTTTTAAAATCTGGCTCTTTCAGCCACTTCACGATTGAAAGTGATTGAGCGTTGTATTGATCAATGTACCTTGATACTTCTAATTCGTTCACCCACATATCTTTCATGCTGGCATGCTCAATCATTTTGGGCCACTGAAAAGTAAAGTTTTGACAAAGCAGAATGAGGTCTGAAATATCCTTTGGTGCATCTCTTTGCAAAGCCGTTATTTTATTTGAAAGAATATTCTTCCAATTGTCAGTTTTTGGGAACAGTGGTGTTGAAATTGGGGTCTCCACTCGGTACGGGACATCGTTGACATAATCCAGTTTCAATTCAGTGCCTTCGAACAAAACAAACATTAACGCATAGCTTGGCAAAACGGTTTGAACCCGAACTTCAAATTTTTCTTTTAAAGCTTGAATGGCTACTTGAGCTTGCTCTTGAAATGACGAATTACCGTTGGTGAAGAAACCGAGATCGTCAGAGTAACGATGATTAAAATAGTAGCGGCTTAAAACGGTTCCTCCGGTTAAATAAAAAATTGTATTGACTGGCGCAAGGGTCTGTAAGACTTTATCCTGCAAAGGATAAAGTCTATTCGTATAAAATTCGTCTTGCATAATCGTAATTTATTTTCATTGCGGCAGGAAATACTCGATTCACCACTTCTGAAGAAAGAATTTCTTTCAGCTCAGCTTCCGACAATATTGATTTCAGGGTGTACCACCGAACGGATTGGAGCAATTTTAAGTAAATATGAATTTTAGGCTGAAGGTTTTTTCCAGCAAGGATTTTCTCTTGATCGGCAACTGAATAATTGTAATCCCAGTTAATTCGTTTCAATATTTCCTCCCGCGTTTCCATTTGGTTTACACCGTCATAATCTCCACTTCTTTTTTCTTCATTAAACTGTCAATCTTCAAAATAAATTCATCCGTTAATTTTTGAACCGTCTCTTCGGCATTTTTTAAATCATCTTCTGAAACGCCTTTTATTTTCTTCAGGGCTTCGTTTGTTTCTTTGCGAATGGAGCGTATGCTCACTTTGCCGTGTTCACATTCCTGGCCAACTTGTTTTACCAATTGTTTCCTTCGCTCCTCCGTGAGCATCGGTATATTAATGATCACCTGCTGACCATCATTCTGCGGGGTCAAACCAAGGTTGGCGTTAAGAATCGCCTTTTCGATTTCCTGGATCAAACTTTTCTCCCACGGCTTAATGAAAAGACTTCTCGCATCAGCGGTGGTGATCGAAGATACCTGACTGAGAGGACTCATCGCACCATAATACGAGACCATAATGCCATCCAACATGGACGGATTGGCTTTGCCAGCCCTAATTTTTGCCAATTCACCCGACAAGTGACTAATGGCTTTGTTCATCCGCTCTTTCGCGTCTTCAAGATATAATTCTAGTTCTTCCATAAAAAGTGTATTGAGTGGTAAGTACCAAGTTCTAAGAAGGGAATTTCAAAATTAACTAATTAGGGTTCCCGCTTCCTCTCCTTTTGCTATATGTACCAGGTTTCCCTTTTTGTTCATGTCAAAAACGATTATCGGAAGTTTGTTTTCCATGCATAAGGTGAAGGCTGTCATATCCATGATGTTCAGGTTTTTTTCATAGGCTTCCTGAAACGATAGCGAAGTATAACGCACAGCATCTGGGTGCTTAAGTGGGTCTTTTGTATACACTCCGTCCACGCGTGTTCCTTTCAATACAACTTCAGCCTGTATTTCTATTGCCCGTAAGCTGGCCGTAGAGTCAGTAGTAAAATAGGGATTGCCAATTCCGGCACCAAAAATAACGATCCGTCCTTTTTCCAAGTGACGGATCGCTCTTCGTCTGATAAAGGGTTCACAGACTTGTTCCATTTTTATCCCCGCCATCAGTCGAGTGTAAACACCATGGCGTTCGAGTGCGCCCTGTAGCGCCATCGCATTGATTACAGTTGCCAACATGCCCATGTAATCGCCTTGCACACGGTCGATCCCCAATGTTTCAGCTTGGCCTCCCCGAAAAATATTGCCCCCTCCGATAACGATTGCCAATTCTACACCTTGCTCTTTAACCAATTTAATCTCCTCGCAATACTGCTCTAGCACCGCAGGGTCAATGTTGGTTGTTTTTGAACCCATAAGTGCTTCGCCACTTAGTTTTAAAAGGATACGTTTATATTTCATAGCAATAGTTAACAGCTTAAATCAAGCAAATATGAGGACTATTTAAGAATTTTCAATAAACAATCAGCAGCAAATTACCAACAATGCCTGTGGTGTTCCCTTCGGGGTTCATACTATCGATAAATGTATTTGTGCAATTGGAAATAAAAATGGAGTCCCCAAAATAGAAGACTCCATAATAAATATTAAACAGCCTGGTATCGTTAGTGCCCGGCTTGATCGTTGATGATCATGGGTGTCTTTCCATCCGTGATAATCACTTTGGCGTTAGGAGAAGTTACCAAACCTTTAAGCACTTGTACCCCATTCCACTTTACCAATAAGTCGGTTAAACTTTCAGAAATAGTGTTGTTGTATTTTTTGTAGGCCTCGGCCTCAATCTGCATTCGCTCTGCTTCCTTTTTTTGTTTGTTCACAACGAATTCCATTTGCAAGGATAGCTGTTCAGATTCGAGTTTGTTTTCAACAGCCTGAAAGAGCTGAGGTGGCATGGTGATGCTTTTCAGCAACACAGCATCCACAATAAAACCATTTGGCAATATCCCCGCTACGAGTTCATTGTGAATTTCGGTCTCAAATCTTTTGCGATCGATAGAAAATAGCTCTTTAGCCATATACCGCGCACTGATGTGCCTCACTACTGCTCTAAAATTTGTTTCCACAATTACTTCCTGATAATTCATTCCATAATGGATATAAACATCAGGAGCGGCCTCGCGCTGTACGTGATACAATAGCGATACTTCTGCCTTAACGGTGAGGCCCTCTTTGGTTGGTACTTCCAACTGGTTGTAGGCCTCAACGGTCCGGGTGTTTATTTTCTGAATTACGGTGATGAATGGATTAAAGGGGTAAGCCCCCTGGGGTAATGTAGCTTTGTCTAGCTTTCCGAGCGTTTGTCTCATCCCGACTTCGCCCGGACGGATAATGGCACAGGAGTCCATCATACCCATTAGACACAATGCTACCGACAGGTGTTTGATTGTTTTCATAATTTTTTAAAATAATTTAGTTAATAAGACCAGTAGGGATGTCCATAGAAGGGTATTTATGTTCGTTCAACGAGAAAATCAAAACTTAGTTTTTCTTCTAGAGGCTTTCTATTTTAAAACCGCCTTTGTCTTTAAGATAAGCTGCCTTATTCCTTCCATTCTGAAATATCAGCCAGGATCAATCCTCAACGAATCCTGTCAGAGTCTTTCACGAGATCTTCATCTTTTCGGATAAACCGATTGGCAATCGCATTGCAAACCAACGCCACAGCGGGGAAGAACAAAGAAACTCCGTAACTACCGCTTAGGTGATTGGCTTGAATAAGTTTAATGGAGAGATAGGCGGCCGAGCCCATGCATCCCGCCAAGAGTAGAGAATTGAGAGCACCTAGTTTCAATTGGAGAAGACGGTTCTGGAATTTTCCTATCTCCATAGCAGCAACTGTGGCTGCTGCGATGCCAAGGATCGCAATGATGCAATACGGAAAATAAATGATGGTGCTAGTACCTCCTAGTTCTACCCCATAGTAGAGTGGATAGAGCGTCATCCGTACGGTATGGGTTTTTAATTCCCACACAGGAAAAAAGATCATGCCCACTAAGCAGGCAATAGCGATTATCAGAAATACCGTTTGTTTCCTTTGCCACATGCATCATTGAGTTTAACTTGCATTCAATAACTTCCGCAAAAATAAAAAATTCAAAACGATTTATCTGTCCTTCTTGTGCTTGGCCTTCAAAAATTGATGAAAGAATAGATGAACCCTGCGGAAAACCAGTTTACGAGACGCCCAACAGCAAGGCAATTTCAAGTGGATGATAATCAGGCTGGCATTCCAAGGGGTCATTGAAATAAAACTATTTACAAATGAAACAAGCCTTTATCATTGACATTCTTCGAACGCCTGTTGGAAAATATGGGGGTTCCTTAGCTTCTACGCGCCCTGACGATATGGCTGCGCTGGTCATCAGAAAATTAATTGAACGCAACCCGCAGTTTGATCCGAGTCAAATTGAGGACGTTATTTTTGGAGCGGCCAATCAAGCCGGTGAAGACAATCGGAACGTGGCCCGGATGGCCTCATTGCTTGCGGGTCTTCCCGTTTCAGTAGGTGGATTGACGGTAAACCGACTGTGTGCCTCGGGGTTACAGGCGATCATGGATGCATCCAGAGGGATTTTTAATGGTGATGGTGAGGCCTATATTGCAGGGGGAGTGGAAAGCATGTCACGAGCACCATTCGTTATGTCTAAAAGTGAGGAACCTTTTTCACGAAAAGCGGAAATTTTTGATACTACGATTGGCTGGCGGTTTGTCAACTCAAAACTTTCAAAGCTTTATCAACCCTTTAGCATGGGCGAAACGGCAGAGAACGTGGCTGAAAAATGGAAAATAAGCCGTGTCGATCAGGATCAATTTGCTTTAGCATCCCAACAGAAATATTTCAAAGCCAATGCAGCGGGGAAATTTAAAGAAGAACTAATTTCAGTAGCGGTCGCGAAAGGGAAGGAAAATTTTGTTTTCGATAAAGATGAATATCCAAGAGAAACCTCTTTGGAAAAATTGGCCTCCTTGAAACCGGCATTTAAGGAAGGCGGGAGTGTAACAGCAGGTAATTCTTCTGGTATTAATGACGGTGCGGCCGCAACTTTAGTGTGTAGTGAAGCGTTTGCGAAGAAAAATAATTTAAAACCTATCGCGCGAGTGGTGTCTATGGCAGTGGCAGGTGTGGAGCCAGCTTACATGGGCATTGGGCCTGTGCCGGCTACTCATAAAGCACTACAGCGAGCTGATTTAAAATTAGCGGATATTGGTTTGGTAGAATTAAATGAAGCCTTTGCTTCCCAATCGTTGGCCTGTATTCACGACTTGAATTTTGATCCATCTATCGTTAACGTCAATGGCGGCTCGATTGCTATTGGTCATCCGCTTGGTTGTAGTGGCGTGCGTATCAGTGCAACCCTTATTCATGAAATGAAAAAGAGAAAGGTGAAATACGGCTTGGCCACGATGTGTATAGGCGTAGGACAAGGAGCAGCAATAATTTATGAAAATTTATTGACCTAAAAGGCCCAATTTATAAAGACATAAGAAGACGATTATGAATTTGTAATTTTGATATCTAAAATTTAATGTCATGGCTATTCGCAAACCTTTCAATCTAAAACAATGGATCAGCGACAATCGCGATCTATTAAAGCCCCCGGTGGGCAACAAAAATTTGTATGCCGATGCTGGGGATTACATCGTGATGGCAGTGGGAGGACCTAACGCTCGCAAAGATTACCACTTCAATCAAACTGAAGAATTATTTTATCAGCTACAAGGCAGCATCAATGTTCGGATTCAGGAAGAAGGAAAAGCAATTGATATACCTATCCACGAAGGCGATATGTTTTTACTCCCGGCCAATACACCGCATCGTCCTGAACGGCCTGCCGACACGGTGGGGCTTGTAATAGAATGTAAGCGGGCAGCAAATACGTATGAAGATGGATTGATTTGGTTTTGTGATAAGTGTAATGGCAAACTGCATGAGTATCGTTTCCATCTGGATAATATCGAAAAAGATTTTCTGCCGCGTTTTCGTGAGTTTTATGGATCAAAGGAATTACGAACTTGTAAACAATGTGGTACGGTGATGGAGACCGATAACCGGTTTATTTGAATTAATTTATACTAAACGTCAATGTCATGAGCGAGTTAAAAGTTAAAATAACGCCAACAATCAAAAAGAAGTACAATATTCAAAGTAACACGATTGACTTTGCCGAATTAGAAGAAAAAATTAGATTGGCCATTGCCCGGGATAGGTTAGACCGCCTTGCCCGGATTGCAAAAGAAGCTGGCCTTTTCAAAAATGACTAACAAGGAGATCAATCAGATCATCAAAGAAGTACGAAGCAATGCACAAGTTAGTCGTTGATACCAATGTCATCATCTCCTCTGTTATTGGAAAAAGTTTCCTTTCGGAAAATTTGAATCTACTGAAATCATTTCACCCCAAAAATATTGGAACACTTACTGGAGATAACCATGCCTCAATTTGACAACTCTTTAGCCTTCGCCAAAAAGTTGGATCGTAACGATCCGCTAAAGAAATTTCGCGTTAAATTCCATCTACCCAGAGTCGGCAACCGAACTGCGATTTATTTTACGGGTAATTCGTTGGGCTTGCAGCCTAAGTCAACAAAGAATTTTCTAAGTGAGGAGTTAAGGGATTGGGCAGCACTTGGCGTTGAAGGTCACTTTCACGCGAAACGACCGTGGCTTTATTATCATAAATTCAGTAAAAAAAGTTTGGCCAAAATTGTAGGAGGCAAACCGTCTGAAGTAGTAGCCATGAACCAACTCACGGTGAACTTGCATTTAATGATGGCTTCGTTTTATCGCCCGACAAAAGAGCGATTTAAGATTATTACCGAAGCAGGTGCTTTTTCTTCCGATCAATATGCATTCGAGTCGCAAGTGCAATTTCATGGTTTGGATCCACAAAAAGCAATTGTTGAGCTATCACCAAGAAGCGGTGAGTTCACCTTGCGCACGGACGATATTTTAACGGCCATAGAGGAGAATAAAAATGAGTTGGCTTTGGTTATTTTTGGAGCGGTTCAATATTACACAGGACAGTTCTTTAACATTAAAGAAATCACGGAAGCTGGTCATGAAGCCGGAGCGTATGTAGGGTTTGATTTGGCGCACGCTATTGGCAATGTTCCCTTGCAATTGCATCGTCATAATGTTGATTTTGCCACCTGGTGTGGTTACAAATATTTGAACTCAGGGCCTGGTGGACTTTCAGGAATCTTTGTTCATGAAAAACATGCCGCAAATTTTGATCTACCCCGTTTGGCCGGATGGTGGGGCCATCAAGAGAAAGAACGGTTTCAGTTGGAGAAAGGATTCAAACCAATGCAAGGTGCTGATGGATGGCAAGTTTCCAATTTCCCGGTTTTATCGGGCGCTGCCCAATTGGCGTCTTTGGAGATTTTTGAGGAAGCTGGAATGAAAAACATGCGAAGGAAAAGCATTTTGCTCACGTCTTATTTAGAATTTCTTTTGCAATCAATTGAAAACGCTGAGCATCATTTTACGATTATAACACCTGCAATTGAAGAAGAGAGAGGCAGCCAGTTATCCTTATTGATGAAAAAGGATGGAAGAAAGATATTTAAGAAAATAACGAAGGCAGGTGTGATTGCCGATTGGCGCGAACCCAATGTAATCCGCATCGCTCCGGTGCCCTTGTACAACACGTTTGAGGAAGTATTTTTATTTACCCAGTTTTTTAAGAAAATGGTTCTGTAGTTAGTTCACAATTGGTATTTCCAATTGTTTGCAAATCTTATTACAAAGCAAATCCGATAACTCTCGATGACGACCAACCGAAGTTTGTTTTTGATTAACTGGATTTTTGATAAATTTGAATGGTTACTTCCTTCACGCAGCAAAACACATCCATTTGCGTGAAGATGCTTGAGGAATTGGTTTCTCTTCACTCAGGAAACAAGAATCTCTTCTCGGATTATTTCCTTTCCCATATACTCTTTTTCTGTTTTCTCCCGGTTAACATCCATTAGCAGGAGGACTGCATCCAACAAATTTTCTTTCAACTCAAGGATGGTTTTCCCTTGAGAAATCGCTGCTGGCATCTCTTCAATTTGACCTATGTACCAACCGTCTTCGGACTTTTCTATTATTGCATTAAATTTCATAACCTTGTTTATACGAATTAACAAAAATGGCTGACAAAAAACAACACATTGCCATTACAGGAGCAGGCCTTGTAGGCTCCTTGATGGCGATTTACCTTGCCCAGCGTGGTCATCGTGTTTTTGTTTTTGAGCGTAGACCTGACATGCGCAAGCACCTACTGGATGGTGGCCGATCCATTAACCTTGCCCTTAGCAATCGAGGACTAAGGGCTTTAGATGAGGTTGGGTTGACCGCTGAAGTCAAGCAGAATGCAATTCCGATGAATGGCCGGATCATGCATGATCCGCACGGTAGCCTCACCTTTCAGCCATACGGAAAGGAGGGTCAATTCATCAACTCAATTTCTCGCAGCAACCTAAATGTTGTTTTGATTGATAAGGCCGAGTCGTTGGGTGTCAATTTTAATTTCGACCAAAAATTAAATTCAGTTGATTTTGATTTAACAAGTTTAGCCATCCAGAATCGCGAAGCGGAAATTCAACACCATACCTTCGATGCAATTATTGGAGCAGACGGTGCTTTCTCAGCCATTCGTGGCGCCATGCAAAGCACAGACCGTTTTGATTATTCACAAGATTATGTTGCGCATGGCTACAAAGAACTCCATATCCCGCCGGGCAAAGAAGGGATATTTCAGCTAGAGAAAAACGCCCTTCATATCTGGCCGCGGGAAAGTTATATGCTTATCGCGTTGCCAAATCCTGACGGAAGTTTTACGTGCACTTTATTTTTCCCCTTTGAAGGGCCTCTTTCCTTTAATACCCTAAAGACCAAAATCCAAATTGAAGAATTTTTAAAACAAAATTTTCCGGATGCGTATAACCTGATGGCCGATCCAGTTGATCTTTTTATGAATGTCCCGACTTCCTCCTTAGTTACGGTGAAGTGTTACCCTTGGTCAAAAAATAAAACGCTTCTCATTGGGGATGCCGCACACGCCATGGTCCCTTTTTATGGGCAAGGCATGAATGCAGGTTTTGAAGATTGCTATGTGTTAAATCAATTGATTGATCAATCCACCGACTGGGTTGGTCTTTTTCAGCGGTTTCAGGAATTGAGAAAACCTGATGGGGACGCCATTGCACAATTGGCGCTGGACAATTTTATTGAGATGCGCGATCTGGTAGCAGATTCCAAATTTCTTTTAAGAAAGAAAATAGAGGCAAAGCTAAACTCGCTATTTCCTGAAAAATGGATTCCGCTCTATACAATGGTCACCTTCCGTGAGGATATTCGATATTCTGAAGCACTGGCACTCGGGCGGAGGCAAAAGCGAATCATGGATGATGTAATGCAAACGAATGATATAGAAAATACCTGGGAATACTTGAACTTTGAGGCGATTGTGAATAAATTGTAGAACATAATACATGCCTAAAATTTCCGAAACGGATCTTCTTCTTAATTCCGATGGCAGCGTCTATCATCTTAGCCTATTGCCCAAGCACATTAGTGATACCGTCATTGCGGTTGGCGACCCGAACCGCGTCTATCAAGTCAGCCAGTTTTTTGATGAAGTAGAGTTTGAAATGAATAAACGTGAATTTATTACCCACGTGGGCAAGTATAAGGGAAAAAGGATCACCGTGATTAGTACCGGTATTGGCACGGATAATGTTGAAATATTTTTCTCTGAACTGGATGCATTGGTAAACATTGACCTAAAAACCCGCGAAGTAAAGCCGAGGAAAAAAAAGTTACGGGTCATTCGAATTGGTACATCCGGGGCGTTACAAGAAGACATTAATGTGGGTTCTTTTTTAGTTTCTGACTTTGCGGTTGGCCTTGATAACCTGATGAATTTTTATGACTTACCCATGAACGATGAGGAAACAGGCCTCGCACATGATATTCAAAAAAAAATTGGATTGCCTTTTATGCCTTATGTGGTAAGGGGGGCTGAACCCCTTTTGAAGCAGGTAGGCTTTGATATGCGCGTTGGCAACACGGTAACTTCTCCAGGATTTTACGCGCCCCAAGGTCGGATTTTACGTGCCCCAATTCGACTTCCGAAATTAATGGAGGATTTAAACTACTACCACAAGGGTGATTTCTGGCTCTCCAATTTTGAGATGGAGACCGCGGGCTATTATGCAATGGCCCGGTTGCTTGGCCACGAGGCGATTAGCGTAAATGCAATTTTGGCAAATCGGATGAAAAACAAGTTTGTCAAAGATCCAAATAAAGTCATTGAATCCCTGATCGAAAAAGTTCTTGAACGAATTTAAGCAGTAGCCATGCTGTCCATCCGCATAATATGCTTCCTCGCATTGAAAGGGTCATCATTATAAAATCCAGACAAAATGCGATGGGCAATTTGCTCAATCACCAACTCATCATCCGTTTTTGTTTTCTTGCCTAGCCAAAATACCCGCTGCGGATGTTTTTTCATGTCCTCAACATACGCTTTGGCATGAACGTATTGTTCATCCGTGAAGGTGATGGTAAAGCAGGTTTTTACTTTTTGTGTTTCCATAGGTTTTTGAATTACAATTGTTGTGCCTGAATTTTCCTTCTATTATCGGAAATAAAGCAGGGTATGTCAATCTTATTGGTCGTAGTCGGACAGAAATGTCCGTAGTTGAGAAACCTTTTACTTATGGACTTTTCAATCTGCCACTTAGGGTTCAATCAGGAGTAAAATATTCCAATCGATCAGTGCCCATCTTTTGACAGGCGGTAAGTTTTCCGGGGGCAATCGGAGCTTGAATGCCTTCACCAAAAATTCGAGTGGAACTGAAAACCCTCGCCTCGTCCCAGTAACTACCATCGATAAATAATTGTAAAATTTGTGCCCCTCCTTCCACAATGACGGATTGGATGTTTCTCTTGAACAAATCTCCAACTAGATTTTCGATGAAATTCTCTTCCTCAATTCTAGCAAGAGTAAGATTTTTGTGCTCCTCATGCTTGAGTACGTTGTAACAAATTGTTTTTTGCTCCCGGTTAAATAAATTCAAATGGTCATCCAACCGAAGAAACCGATCTATAACAATTCTTATCGGGTTTCTTCCGCTCCAATCACGAACGGTTAATGAAGGATTATCGTGCGAGGCCGTACGCGTGCCTACGAGCACGGCATCTTCTTCACTTCTCCATTGATGAACTAATTGCCTGGAAAATTCATTGCTGATCCACTTGGATTCGAAATTCCTTTGAGCGGCAAATCGATCTGCAGTTTGCGCCCACTTTAAAATAATGTAGGGCCGTTGTTTTTCAATAAAAGTGAAGAACCGTTTATTCAACTCACTCCCCTCCTTTTCTAGTACGTGAAAGGTCACTTCGATTCCGGCTGCTTTTAATTTCTCAATGCCTTGGCCTCCAACTAACGGGTTAGGGTCCCTATTTGAAATAACAACTTTCTTTACATGGTGCTTGATCAACAAGTCAACGCAGGGTGGTGTTTTGCCAAAGTGTGAACACGGTTCGAGATTGACATAAACCGTGCTTTCCTTTAATAGGGATTGATCGCTAACGGAACGGATCGCATTAACTTCTGCATGAGCCTCGCCAAATTTTTGATGCCAACCTTCACCAATGATTTTAGTGTCATGCACAATAACACAACCTACCCGTGGGTTTGGACTTACCGTGCCAATTCCAAGTCGCGCTAGCTCCTGGGCGCGCTGCATAAAAAGTTCATCGGGAGTCATCGGCATTTATTATCATTGCAAAGATGAAGCGGATGATAGCCAATTCCAAAACGGTGTTCCAGGAAATTCAGTCCCGATTGGCCCAAGATGATGCTGCGGAGCTACAGGCTATGGCCTTGGTGATCATGGAAAAATATTACGACCTAACGCTAACGGATATCCTTTCGGAAAAAGATGTCGTTCAACATGATTTTTCGGATTTAATCAACCGAATTAATCAGCACGAGCCCTTGCAATATATTTTCGGAGAGGCAGATTTCTTTGGCCGAATGTTCAACGTAAACCCCTCCGTGCTAATTCCCAGACCGGAAACCGAATTGTTGATTGAAGAGGTATTAAAAGACCAACCGAAAGGTGTTCGAATTTTAGATGTGGGAACTGGCAGTGGCTGCCTTGCCATTACGCTAAAGCTTGAAATTCCAGATTCAAAAGTCTATGCAATTGATGTAAGTGAAATGGCGTTGAAGACAGCGGAAGAAAACGCTAAAAAACTTAAAGCTTACGTTGAATTCATTCATGCTGATTTTCTGGCAGCCAACCTCGACCTTCCACCTTTTGATATTCTCATCAGCAACCCTCCCTATGTGCGCCAAACAGAAAAAGATTCAATGAATGAAAATGTGTTGAACTTCGAACCTCATCTTGCTCTTTTTGTGCCTGATAACAAACCTTTGCTTTTTTATAAGGCGATCGCCCAGAAGGGGAAAGGTTTGTTAATTCCTGGCGGAAAAATTCTTGTTGAGATCAATTCGCTATTTGGGGAGGAAGTAAAGCATGTATTTGAGCAAGGTGGATACCGTTCCGTTGAAACCATCAAAGACCTGGATGGGAAGGACAGGATTATTACTGCGCTAAATCAATAGTCAGTCCGGCTCGAAAAAGCAGACCGATCCACCGACCCACGTTTTGTCTTTATTAAATTTTACTCCGATCATTTCGCCACGGCTCAAACGCGCCAAATTGGTTATCAACGTTGGTCGCGGCTCATTGTCATGCCAAATGAAAAGCAATCGTATTTCTGCCTTTACTTTACCATCGGGGGCTTGGATTACAGGCTCATAGTGCACTTTCCGCTGAAGTAAATAATTTTCTCGCTCCAATTCTGGAATAACCTCAAGGTCACTTTTCTTCACATTAAAAATCACGCCACTTCCTGAAAAGGAAAATAACGGTTTCAGTACATAGTTTTCTAAATCTTCTGGAAAAGTTTTGTATTCATTTAAAAATTTACATTCTGGAATGTATTGGCTTTTTATTAATGGCATCGTGTATTTGCTGATCCGAAAGAACCAATTGGGGTGTCCGGCCCATTCTACATTTACATCTTCGGTAAGATTAAAGGCTAATTTTAGATCAGTACGTTTTTCCAGTTCATCAAAAATTACGCGGTTGTAAATTCGATGTATGGGTACCTTCTTTCCGTTTTTTACATAGAAAAGATTCTTCCCATCTCGTTTTACATCACCAATATGGAGCGGTGCAACGCCCGTAATTTTTTCGGTGACGATAAAATCAATGGCCGTGTTTTGTTTCATCGGATCGATTTCCAGCAGGATAACATTTTCTGCCGGATGGCCGTTGCGCAAAAAAGTTTTCAGTTCGGTCTGGTATTGCGCAGAAGATAATCCAATATGACTTGTAAATCCTTCTGGGCAGTAAAAGTGTTCTTGAAATTTCGATGCGATAAAATCTTGCCAACCAAACAGGGAAGGAAAGCCCTGCATCTCAATAAGCTGAGGCGTCAACTTTCCTTGGGTGTCTTTTACCACCGCAAAATCTAAAGCGAGAAAATGCGTGTGCGCAGTTTCGTTGGGTACAAATAAATGATTAGGAATGGACTTTTTGGTTCGTTCCTTGAAATCGGGTAGGACTAGATAATCAATGATTTGATTAGACGCATCAATAAGCCGATGCTTAAATTCCTTGCTCACAAAAATAGGACTCTCGGCAACGCGAAAAGTGATGTGGAGATTATTCGCTTTATTTAATTCTTTTAAAAAATTTTGGTACTTCTCCTCAGAAAAATCTAGGTTAAATCGTTCTCGAAAAGTGTTGATCATACTTCAACGTGAGTGTATGCCTTTGCCGCATGATGCAGGAAATTCGGCAGAATGGTATGTTGGGTCAATTTTATTTTGTCAGGTTCATTGAGCATCCGAAGCATTGACAAATATTTTTTCTCTCCGTAACGATCAACAATCAATTTCTTTTTCTCTGCCCGAAGCAAATAGCGATGCATCCCGTCACTGTCTACTTCGGGGTGAAATTGTGTGCCGATGATTTCATCATTAAAGCGAATGGCCATCACCGCACGTTCAAAGGGAATGAGTGGCCTTTCTTTTTCAAGGCATAAAATAGCTCCACCTGCTGCTCTGATCTTCTCCACGTTGGGTTGCACGATTTGATAATCCCGTGAGTCAACAGCATAAAAGGGGTCACTCAATTTTTTTAAAAAAGGTTCTTGTTTGCACTCTTTAGTTTTGTGAACCGGCATCACTCCAAAGGATGTGCTTTTGCGCTTGGTGATTTTGGCGTAATCGTAATAGCGACAAAACAATTGGATAGAATGACAGATCAAAAACACAAATTTTCTTTGGAGTGGATTGTTTTTGTTATGTTCCAAAATTGAGTTCATCAATCCAAAATACAAATGTTCCCAGGCCGCGTCTTTGCTTTCTAATGGATTTCCGGGGCCACCGGAAGAAATGTAAATATCAAAGCTCAGGTCTGCAATTTGTAGATGCTGACGTACATCAAAGATTTCATAAGAAACGGGAAAAGAAACTTCCTCCTTAAACTCATCCACCAATTGCTGAATGCAGCGCATACCTTCATTGGGCTCACCTTCATAAAGATCCAGGATGGCGATTTTCATTAAGTCCAATGGTAGTTTTTAAAGGGATAAATATACGGATAGAAAGTTAGGGTTTTACCCAAAACGTTCTTAAACTTTGTCGGGGTGAGAGGATTCGAACCTCCGACCTCTACGTCCCGAACGTAACGCACTACCGGGCTGTGCTACACCCCGAAGAAAGGATTAGCAAATTTAATCATTCGGGAATTTGTTGTGGCATTTCATCATAATGTAATTTAGTCCTATATTTTCAAGAAGCGATAGAAGCACTTGGCGACCCCGACAAAAAAGGATTCACTCGCTCTTCTTTAAAGTGAGAAAAGTCTTGCTTTACCGTCACGCCAGGCCAATACACTTGTGCCTCGCCTTTGGTAACACGATATATCACCGTGTAAAGTGTGCCGAATGATTTTTCAAAATTAGTGTTGTAGAGGGGAGGTGAAAGAAAATGGGCTAACATAGACCCTTCGGTTTCGTGTGAAGAGTTCACCAGTTCTTCCAACAAGCGTTTGCGTTCTATTGTTCCGGTGAGGAAAGCGTAATCACTCCATTCAATTTCTTTTTGGTGGTTTGTGGCCACCTTGCTATCAACTACGATGGCTGCCCGATCGGGTGAGAGGTAAACGGTTGCGTATTCTTTTTGTGCATCAATGAGCGATACGTTGTAGGCCATGTGTACCGGTATTCGATGTAGAATTTTAATGGCTTCTTTAACGTTTTTTGCTGTTTCTAAAATATAACGGATAATGATGGGGATGCCAAAGCCTTCACCGGTAATTTTTCTGCCTCCAAAAGTGAGCGAAGCTGCCAGCCCTGAAGCATTCATGCCATCGAGAAGTCCCCACGTGCAATCACTTACTCCGATAACCGGCTGTAACCAGTTGGAATACCATAGCGTGCCCTCAAACATCTTGGAGCTATAATCATAGTTGCGAATCAAGGAGGGGGAATCCAGTGTCCAAGTGACCTGAGAGCATCCCGTCATGTATGCCGGTGGGCAGTACATACTGAGGAACCGGGCTTCGAGGTCGCCACCACCACTCAATTTTTGCAACTCCTCGAATTGGGGAACGAGCTCAGGCATATAATGTTTAAATTCCGAATAAGAGGTGAGATAGCCTTTGCGTAAGGCTGGCCCTTCTGACAAAAACCAATGTTTATAGTGTGGCCAGGTATGATCAAAAAGCGTCTTCCACTTTTCACCGGGTTTTTCTTCGTGAACGCAGTTAAACGAAAGGTACATCAGCAAATAGCGTTTAGGTCCTTCATTAAATAATAATTAAACCCCCAAATTAGGATGTTGGTTCATCGCCTCCTTGGAATAAAAACAAATTGACAAAATGCCGTTTTGGCATTTTGTCAATTTGTAGTTTGGTGATTGCCGGTGTTCACTACGCACCTGTAAATTGATTAGAATTATAACATTTTAAATCCACCAATTTCGGGCGCTTCAACCATAGCATTCTTTGTGGCAACATAGGGTTCAGATTTATACATTTTTCGGATGCCATTCATCCAATCTAATGCTCTTTGCTCTAATTTAAAATCATCCGTCATCAGTCGTCCCCGCATTACGAGAATCCCCATATCGGCACCTTCGTAAAAATAATCATTCTTTCTGCTGATTCTTAAGAAGAACGCTTCATTTTCTTTTTCCACAGCTCTTCGATGGGTATCAATTCGATCAAATTGAATGTTTCCATTTTCTTTCATGATGTAAATCCCCGACTGTGGTGCCTTGGTAATCAAGCGCACTTCTTTTTCGGTAAACTTTATCACCATCTGCCCCCAAGAATCAATATTGTCAGGGTTAAACCAGCGTTTGTTGATGGCGTTAACATTGAGTTTGTAGGGTTGGTTCATCCATTCCAGCACATGGAACAGAAACAACGGCATATCCGAAAGGGCAAAGACGGCATGGTTGGTGATGGAACTGGCACCCGTAATACGAGGGTTCAACTCTCCTAAGTATAATTGCTGATTGTCTTGATCAATCAGAAAATCCAACTCAAAATATCCTTTGTACCCTTCTTTTCTCAATTGATTTCCAAAAAGTTGCGTGTACTTCCAGGCTTTGGCACGGATGGCAGGCGTGAAGGCATCCGCATAGATTTCGTTACCACACCAGCCTCCTTTGTAAGGTGTAAGTTCTTTGAAACCAACGAGCTCGGTCATCAACGGGGCTACGACTGTGCCATGTTGGGTTACACAGGCTTCGATGGCCGATCCCTTGCAATTGATTCGCTTCATGATTTTGACTTCTTTCTCCTTCACAATTTCGGCTGCATATTTTTCCCATTCACTTTCGTTGGAAATAAAAAATGTAGTATGGCCAGAATCACCAAAAGGTGATTGGATGACCAGGTCGGTTCCCAATTTTCTTTTACTTAATGCCGTGAGCTGTTTGTAACTTTTAACCTTCGCTAAAATATAGGGTACACACGGCACACCTGCTTTTTCGGCAAGGCGATTTGTATTCACCTTGTTGTCCATAAAATTCCTCATTTTGGCAGAAGGGAAACAGACTTCTAATCCCAACTGTTTGGCCAGCTTTTCCGTACGCCCATCGAACATAAGAAAAAGGGCCTTGCTCTTTGGTCCACGGCTTTTGATGTAGTCCACCACTTCTTTGTGTTCCAACAAATAGTTATTTATATCTTCAATGCTTTGGAATTCTTCATGCGGAAGTTCTTCTTTTGGAGAAAAAACATTGGGATGTTGGCCGTCATAACATTCGATGTAGCAGATAAACTTGAATCCTTTGATCCACTCATCGGCCCCCAGCAGATTAAAATTAGTAGCACTTATAAAATAAATGGGCGTTTCATTTCGATAGAAAAACCTTCGGATGTCGGAGATACCATTTAACTCAGTAACTTTTCCAGTAGAAGGTTTAAGTGTTTTTTTTGGAATTGCTTTTCTTACTTTATTGATCTTTTTAGTTGACGCTAACGTTCTTGTCGTTTTCTTTTTGGATTTGCTTTTTGTTATCATAATTTTTCGTTGTTAAATACTATACTTATTTATACTCGCCTAATATCAGGTAATCCCTTTCTTCTGTCTTTGTTTCCTTTCTGGTTTTTTTTGAGATTATCCAAAGTAAAATCCCCAATAGAATTACCCCAATGAGCACCATCCACTCCAACGGCCACTTTAACGCGGCTGGGCTTACCGGTATGGTGATGGCCAGGAGCACTAAAAAAGAACCGATGATAGAAAGGTAACCCATCCATCTTCCTCCAGGTGCTTTGTATGGCCGAAGCAAATCGGGGTGCGACTTTTTTAATTTCAGAAAGGAAAGTGAAACACCAAAGAAAGCTGCGGCAATGCAAAACGATCCCACATCGACAAAGGCTATCATGGCACCCCGACCAAGCATGGCGGTGGAAAGAGTAATTATTCCACTGAAAAGTACTGCGATGTAAGGTGTGCCATACTTTTCATGGGTTTTACCAAAGAGCGGGGTAATAATTTTACCTCTCCCCATGGCGAACAAAACTCTCGAACCGGCAAGAAAGAACCCGTTCCAACTAGTGAGCAAGCCGATGATGATGGCAAAAAGGATTGCATTAACCAGTAGACCTGATCCAAAAGCTAATTCAAAAGCTTTCGCAGTCAAAAGATCGGCACCCAATAAGGATTGCCAATCACCAACCATGGCAGTGCTCAAGATCAACAGGATGTAGAAGATAACCGCTGCAACAATGGAGACCAGTATCAAAATACCAATGGTGCGATGCGACACCTGTTCATTGGCTTCTTCCGCTCCTTGTGGTATGGTGTCGAATCCGACCAACCAAAAAGGGACTGTAGTGAAAACACCGATAATCCCTGCAAAAATTCCGGTTGAGGGGCTAGCTGCAAAAAAAGGATGAAGGTTTTCTATTTTGCCCGTAGCAAAGCCCGCCACAAGGACGCCCACAACAATTAACAGGAAGACCGCTGTAAGGTAAACCTGAAATTTCATGGATTCTTTTACACCCACATAATTGATATAGGTGATTACTGTAACAAAGAACAGGGCGAGCAGCAAATGAGTGCCATAGATCGGCTCACCATTGATAACATACAACGGCCACTGATCTATTGAAGGAATCAAATAGCTGGTTATTTTCCCGATGGAGATCGCTTCAAAAGCCGAAACCGATAAATACCCAAAGGACAATGACCAGCCCACCAAAAATGATTCTAATGTGCCAAATGCTTTATAAGAATAAGCTACTTCTCCACCAGAAAGGGGAAGCATAGCCGTAACTTCTGCATAACAAAAGCCGATAAAAATCATTAGCAGTCCTCCGCAACCAAAGGCAATGCTAGCGCCCACAGGCCCTGCGCTTTTAAGCCATGGCCCCATAGCTGTAACCCACCCCACACCAATCATGGCTCCGAATGCAAGACAAAAAAAGCCCACCCGGCCAATACCTTTTTTTAAGGTGGCCCTTGTTAAAGTTGAAGTACTGCTCATGAATTGACGTTAATTTTAGAAGCTGATTTTCGCTTTGCTTTAGATGTGGATTTCTGCTTATGGGCATTTCCCATTCCTAGCATTACTGAAGATATTCCCATCATTGCCGTACCGGACTGATGTCGCCTTAAGGCCGCATCGGTAAAAAGACGTAGCCCCAATTCAGGCCGGTAGCCGTGAATTTCTTTGACATCCAATGCCTGAAGAAACTCAAGGATTTCCAAGGTCATTACCTGACCAGGAACAAGTACTGGAAATCCTGGAGGATAAGGAATAATAAATGAAGTAGAGACCAAGGCTCGTCCTTGCTCAATGAGTTCCTTACAATCAGAAAGCTTGGTGTACTCACATTTGGTTTCATCGTAGGCCAAAAAATAAGCTTCCCTGATTTTGCCACCAGGAATACCCGCCACGGCACGGAAGGAATCATGGAAATAGCTAAAGTCGGGAAGAGATGGCGCTTGTTCGGTAAGCGAATATATTTTATCCAGGAGCAACCGATTTTCTTCTGGATTTAAAGAGTCGAATTGGGCATCAAGTTGATCAGTTATTTTCAATAAGGCACGGATAAGATAACTAACAGAACTTCGGGTTGTGCCGATGTTGGTCATAAACAATACCGAGTTCCGTGATGTCTTATTGATCTGAATGTGAAACTGATCCATCAAGTACTTATTCTTGAAGGTGTCGCCATCTACGCCCGTGTTTCCAATGTGCATGTTTATTTTGGTGGGGTCCAACACAAATTCGTCAGAAGTCCACGCTTGTTCTAAACGATGCCATCCCTGATCCGGATTGTAATATTCAATCAGTCCAGATTGACGATATTGATCAGGAATAATATCCTTAATGGTTAAAACCTTAAAGTATTTCTTCAGCTTTGGATGATCATTTATTTTGGCGCGTAATAACATGGCCATCTCAATACTTTTCTCTACCAGTTCATATCCTTCAAATGAAACCTGCCGTCTCGCTATATCGAGCGAAGCCAAAATCTGGTAGTTAGCCGAAGTGGAAGTGTGTGTCATGTACGCTTCGCTAAAGGAGGTCTCTACCTTACGTTCAAATTCTTCGTCATAGATGTGGATCATGGAGCCCTGCCTAAAAGACGAAAGTGTTTTGTGTGTCGATTGAGTAGAATAAACTCTAATCTTCACCCGTTCTGGGTTGGGCATTGATGAAATGAATTCACCTCCTTTTTTCTTGCCATCGGCCAAATGTTTTTTATACCGCTCTTTGTATTCTTTTGTTTTGTATCTTTTACAAAGCTTGTTGGCCACATACATGGCGGTGCGTTGCCTGAACGTGTGCGTGAAAGCAGCGAAACCGAACCACGCCTCGTCCCAAAGAAAAATCATATCTGGTTTGATCGCCAGCACTTCTTCCATTACACGCTCCACGTTGTAAACCAGTCCATCGAAAGTGCAGTTTGTAAGCAGCAGCATTTTCACATTTTCCAGACGTCCAGCCTTTTTAAGTACCAGTAGTCGTTCTTTAATTTCCGAAAGGGGCACGGCTCCATACATGGAGTAGCGCTGAAGGGGATAAGAATCTAAATAAGTTACGTATGCCCCGGCCAAAACCATTCCGTAGTGATGCGACTTGTGGCAATCGCGGTCGATCAAGACCACATCGCCCGGTTCAACTAAAGCCTGAAGCACAATCTTGTTAGAGGTGGAAGTTCCATTAGTAGCAAAATACGTTCGCCTTGAACCAAAAGCTTTGGCGGCTAACTCTTGCGCTTTTTTAAGAGGCCCTGTAGGTTGAAGCAAGGAGTCTAGCCCCCCTGTAGTCGAGGAGGTCTCTGCCAGAAACAAGTTGCGCCCGTAGAATTCTCCAAAATCATCAATCCAATTGGATTTGAAAATTGAGTTTCCTCGTGAAATAGGCATGGCATGAAAGACCCCTGCCGGTTTTTGACTGTATTCTTTCAAGGCCGTATAAAAGGGGGTTTGATAGCGGTCTTTGATTCCACGGATAATGCTCAAGTGTAGTTCTTGCGTATCTTCTTTCTGGTAGAAAATCCGTTGAAATATTTTTAAGGCCGCATCGGGCAAGTTATTTACACCATTATCGGTGACATAATAAATATCCAATTCCGGTCTGAGCTCGCGAACGGCTTCACCTAATAAAATCCCGAGATCGTATTCCTGAATTTCCTCGTGTCCATTATGGAGAATATCACCCAAGAAAGGTTGGAGGATGCCGTTGGTGCTTTTCGACTTGAATGGAATTTCATATCGGATAACACAGGCTTGAATATTCGGATTGGCCACCAGAGCAATCAAGGCGTCTTGAAAGGATTTGACATGAACTAACTGGTAAAAAAAAGGCTCTTTAGAGTCACGAACGTTGCTTAATTTTCTTGCAATACTTTGCTCTTCCTTGGTGGTGAGGTTGTCTACAAATAAAACTTCAAAGTATCTTCTTCTCACCTTTGAATCTTGAGTTTGCTTGCTTTCCTTACCTCGCAACAACGATGAAAACGAGAGGGTCTCAACATTATGGCGATAATCCTCGCTGATAAGCTGGTGCAATACCTCTTTGATGGAATTTTTTAATATTTGAACTTCATCGCGCTTTAGAAAGTCATTTAGCAAATTCAACGTGGCGTCACCGGGAAAGGCAAAGTATTGTTCTACTTCGTGAAGCAGTTTGAACAACTTACTTAGTTGTTCCTTACTTTCTTCCTGCTCAATTTTATTCCGCTTCTTCGTAAGGCCATACGCCTGCGTTTTTAGTTCACTCCAAAGTTCAGTCCGCAACTGACCAATATTATAGTGGTGTCCCGAAATCAAGCTGGAGGGTTCATTCACTGCATTCACTGACTTCATATTTCTTTTTTGATGGATCGATCTTTTTCGGAAGTGGATTATCGGCTAATTTTTAGAGTGGAGAGCCAGGCGGTTTCCTTCGGTATCCATGAAGAGCGCAAAATATCCAGTGGCTTTATTAATTAAAGTCTTGCCCATTATTATCCTTCCGCCAGCTAGCTCTACTTTGGCAAGCACACTGCTTAGATCTTTTCCACCATTCAAATAAAGTAATGAGCCCGAACTATTTGGCACGCAACCTTCACCTGTTACCACGGCTCCGCCAATTCCACTTTTTGTGGGAAAAAATGCCATCGCGTAGCTATTGATCTCGGCCGTTTCCATTTTGATGTTGTAAATATGATTATAAAATGAAACGGCACGAGCAAAGTTATAGGCAGGGATTTCGAACCAATTGATGTAATGTTTCAGATTTAAAGGCTTTTCTTTTGGAGGTGTTTTTTTGGTAGAAATTTTCATTAGTGGGTTGATAAGTATAGAATTGTTTATTATTTATTGATCCAATGCTGTGCTCCGATTTGATTTTCGTTAACGGATACTTCCGCTTGCAAGGCTTCTGTAATTTGGTCGAAGCGCGAAGGTTTATTTAGTTTGCCCAACGTATCTAAATAAGGCAATTCAGTTCCGTCCTGATAAATATCAAATCGGATATTCCGATCGCGGAAACTCTTCAACGGTTGCCCTAATCGAAGCACCCCCAACTCCCGGCTGCGCTGCACACGTTCCAAGTCGATTTCAATGGGTATCATTTCTTCACCGTTGCTGGCCTGGTGCAGTGTCCTTCCGTCTGGTCCACAGATAATTGATCGGCCTGTGCCCCCATCGCCCAACCCATTGATATCAAAAATGAAACATTGGTTTGTGGCCGCAGTAGCTTGCACCAAGGCAAGTTCAATATCACGGTCGATGGTGGCCGTGAGGGTTGGGTGCAAGATTACTTCCACACCGTTTACCGCCAGTGTCCTTGACGTTTCAGGAAACCACATGTCGTAACATACCGTAAGGCCAAACCTGCCAACTTTCGGAATGTCGAAAATCAAAAACTCATTTCCACCCGTTACGCCTACCTCATAAGGATAAAATGGGAACATCTTGTTGTAGCGCCCGATTACTTCACCTTGTGGGTTGATAACGGTTGCCGTGTTGTAAACCTTATCCGCTTGCTTTTGGAACATTGTTCCAGGGACCAGCCAAATGCCATAACGTTTTGCAATCTCGCAAAACTCATTCTCTGTAGTATTAGGAAATACCTGCGCGTTATGAGTGAGTGGCCCAAAAGGGCACAACTCGCTGAACACAATCATTTGTACCCAGGGGTACACTGACATCATAACGTCTATTTTGTGTTTCATCACGGGCACATTACTGTGACTTGCTGAAACATGCATTTGGATACCGGCAATTGAAAATGGCGTCATTTAGTTGGTTAGTTTTAGTAATTCTTCTTCGAGTATATTAAGGCCTTTATTCAAAAGCGCATCGGATATTACCAATGGGCTGAGCATGCGGATTACATTTCTATGCGTGCCCGCAGTTAAGATAAGAAGTCCGCGGTCGAGGCATGCTTTTGAGAGTTGCGTCACCATTTCCGAATCGGGCTGCGAGGGATCATTATCTTTTACAAATTCGATGGCCTGCATTGCACCTAAGCCTCTAACATCACCGATGGATGAACATTTCTTTTTTAGCTTTTTAAATCTTTCGTCAACGATTTGGCTTATTTCAATGGCTCGATTATTCAGATTGATTTCTTCCATGTATTTAAGCGTTGCTATAGCGGCTGCGCAACATACCGGGTTACCTGGGAACGTACCACCAATTGTGCCCACTGCCACTGCATCCATTACTTCTTTCTTTCCGATTACGGCACCGATCGGCATTCCGGAACCCAACGATTTGGCCCAAGTTGAAAGATCAGGAACAACACCATAATGCTGATAGGCGCCCCATTTTCCTGTTCGGCAGAACCCGCTCTGAACTTCATCAAAAATTAAGAGAATGCCAAACTCATCGCAGATTTCGCGCAAGCCCTCTACATAGCGTTTGGGTGCCACATTAAAACCACCTTCGCCCTGCACCAGCTCGATAATTACGGCTGCCACTGTTTTTGGGTCGACTGTATTTAACATGGCCGCTCTCAGATCCTTCAATTCCTGCTCTGCGAAATCATTTTCAGACATTCCATTTTCACGGTGATAATAATTCGGATAGGCAAGTCGATAGACCTCTGGCATAAAAGGGCCGCAACCTACTTTGTAGGTAATTTTAGAAGTGAGCGTCATGGCCATGTATGATCGGCCATGAAATGCTTCTGTGAAGCAAATTACTGCAGAACGCTTGGTGGCTTGCCGTGCAATCTTTATCGCGTTTTCAACAGACTCCGCTCCTGTATTGGTAAGCATCACTTTTGTGTGCGCTCCGTGCGGTAGAATATGCACCAGTTTTTCGCAGAGTTCTAGATAGACCTCGTAACTTGAAATGTTAAAGGCAGCATGAATTAATTTTGCAGCTTGGTCTTGAATGGCTTTGACAACAGGAGGTGGACAGTGCCCCGCATTCACTACACCAATACCTCCGCCAAAATCAATGAGTTTATTTCCATTGGCGTCAATGATTATGGCGTCCTTTGCACTTACTGCTGAAGTGGCAACGAAAACACTTACTCCATTGCTAACAACGGTTCTTCTTCTTTCTATAAGCTCTTCTGTTTTTTCAAAGTTTAATGGTATTCCTTTTTTAGTTTCAATAGACATATAATTAAATAGATAAGTTTATCATCACATAAGCCATTTCTCGGCTTGAAGTAGAATGCATTTTATTGAAAGGCTATGATAAATAGCCCAGTTGGTAACGCTATTCCTGAAATCTTTACCCAAGTATTAACTCAAAGAAGGATTCTTGAATACTTGTAAGCATAGGCAATAATGCAAGATAGTCTTTTTTGTTGTCAATTCACAGTTGTTGGGCATAATTCTTCGGGTTGGCTGAAAGCATTTAGAATAATTGGCTGATGCTCTTCGCATGTAAAATGCCAAACATTTTCTATCTTCACGCTAAAGGATTTTACTAATAATTAAATATGGACAAACCCACTCGTAGATCATTCATTGCCAAAACATCCTTGCTTGCCCTTGGGGCAACCACTTCGGGATGGGCAGCCTCAACCTCGAAACCTATGTTAACTCATCACGTTTTTTTCTGGCTTAAAAATCCTTCCTCCAAGGAAGACCAGGCCAAGTTGATTGAAGGGGTGAAGACCTTAAGCAAAATTGAAACCGTTAGGCAATTGCATGTAGGTGTTCCTGCCGATACAGAGAAACGACCCGTAGTGGATAACAGCTATGCGGTATCTGAATTAATTTTTTTCGATGATACGCACGGCCAAGGCACGTATCAAGATCATCCTATTCATAAAAAATTTGTAGAAGACTACTCACACCTTTGGGAGAAAGTGATTGTGTACGACTCAGCAGTCGTCTGATTATTTTTTTAGCAAGTAAGGCTTCATTTCTTTTTGCCAGATCACATAACCCTTGGCGTTCATGTGAAGACTGTCTTTAAGGAAAATATCCTTCCTAATAGTTCCGCCTAAATCATACATCGGGTGGTACACATCGATGTAGGAGGTGCTCTTGTGGCGTTCTAGAAATTTCTTGATTCCACGGTTAGCCTCATTATATTTTTTCAATAAGGCTCTTCTGCTTGGACTTGGCTTCATCGACACGTAGGTTATCCGCGCATTTTTGTCGTTAGCCCTTATCATTGAGAACAAATGGGTGAAACGGTTCACTACGGAATCCACCCCCAGTAACTCGTTGTATGCAAAATCATTTTCTCCGCAATAGATTACAATTTGCCGAGGGTGATAAGGTTTGATGACGGCATCGAAATAAAAAATAAGATCAACCAAGGTAGAACCTCCGAAGCCACGATTCAAAATGGGGTAATCCGGAAAGTAATTTTGAACGTCCTTCCAAAAAGTGAATGAGGAACTTCCTACGAAGAGAATTTGATTTGGAGGTGGAAGATGAAGACTATCGGATTTTTTAAATGCTTTTATCTCATTCCAAAATGGAGGTTCTTTAACCTGCCCTACCAAGGCACAAGGTATTGCGATTAGCAAAGCAATTACTAAAAAAGATGATCTTTTGATCATAATTCTTTAAAGATAATGTTTTGCTTTTAAGATTTTACGGGTGCAATTCAAATTTTCACTGTGCTCTAAGGTAAAAAATTCAAAACCACTGAGAACACAGGGATCACGGAGAAATCACAGAGGTGAAAAAAGCCAAAATAGCAACTAAGGCCAGCACTTTTTGTGATTAACAGTTGCGACAATTTGAATTGAACCCGATTTTACGAAAGAGTGAAAAAGGGATTCAATAAAAAAGGTCTCTTTCGATACCTTTTTTTAGCTTAGAACTTCTACTTATAAATTGGGTTGAGGTGTTGTTCGCAGGTAAGGCTTAACACGTGTATGGCCTTTGGGGAATTTTGCCGCTACATCTTCATCTTTTACTCCTGTGGAGATGATTACATCTTCACCATTTTTCCAGTTGGCGGGAGTGGCTACACTATAGTTGGCCGTCAGTTGCAAACTGTCAATCACACGAATGATCTCATCGAAATTGCGACCGGTAGAAGCCGGGTACGTAATCGTCAGTTTTACTTTTTTGTCGGGACCGATAACAAACACAGAACGCACCGTAAACTTGTCGCTCACCTGCGGGTGGATCATGTCGTATAAATTGGCCACTTCAAATTTTGGGTCGGCAATAATGGGAAAGTTCATGTGGGTATGTTGTGTTTCCTCAATATCCCCAATCCACTTCATGTGCGAATCCAACGGATCGGCACTGAGGGCCACTACTTTTACATTGCGTTTATCAAACTCCGCGCGGAGTTTTGCTACTGCACCTAGTTCGGTAGTGCAGACGGGCGTAAAGTCTGCGGGATGCGAAAACAAAATGCCCCAACCCTTGCCGAGCCATTCATGAAATTTGATTTTCCCTTCCGTAGTTTCAGCTTGAAAATCGGGAGCGATATCACCTAGTCGTACTGCCATAATTTTTATTGATTTAAATTTTCGTAAATATACTTAAAGTCTATGGAATTAATAGATTAATGTCCTTATTTTCATTTGGCGCCTAATGCTTTTTCTCGCTTCAAAATCTTGTCCAAGGTGCTACCTCCTAAAATTTGGAGGGTTTCGTCACGCACGTTGATGAAGGCATCGCGTATGCCACAGGTTTTTTCACTACGGCACTCATCGCACTTCTCGTAATAATTCAACGAGACACAAGGCAGCATGGCGATGGCACCGTGCATCAAGCGGATAATCTCCATTAAGTTAATGTCGGAGGGCTTTTGGTGTAAGTAGTAGCCACCGCCTTTTCCCTTTTTGCTGTGCAGAATTTTGGCATTTCTAAGTTCTAAAAGGATGGCTTCTAGAAACTTTTTAGGGATATTTCTTTTTTCAGAGATTTCCTGGATATGCACAGGCCCCTGCTGGTATTTTTCAGCGAGGTAAACGAGGGCGTGAATGGCATATTTACATTTCTTTGAAAGCATAGTGCCAATTTATGCTTTTTACCAATAACTTTACTTTTGATTCAAAAATTTAGCCGAGGTAGCTCAGGGGTAGAGCAGCTGATTCGTAATCAGCAGGTCGTGGGTTCAAATCCCATTCTCGGCTCGCTTTAATTATTTGATTATTAATTGGTTAAAGTATAAAATGCTTCGAATATTCTGTTTACACCAAATGCTACACATTTTTTCCGTGTTAATCACGTCTTCAAGTTATTAATTCAATGAATCCTCAGGTGGTTCATTCAAGCGAGTGGATTTTATACTTTTCCATACTTCTTAAAGTTCTCGGCCTGCTCAAAAAATTTCAACATACACTTCATCTCTTTCTACTGGCGGACAGTCAAACTCATCTAAGAGCAAGATCAAGCCAACTTTCAAGGCTGATTTAATATCGTCTCGTTTGTTCCAATCTGGAAACTTTGCTTGTTTGTCAACTAAGTCTTTAGCGGCTTTTGCTAATACGATTAGTTTATCTTCTGGATATTTGAAGTCATACTTTACACATAGCTCCTTTAGAATATCGTAAAAAGCTTTTTCTACAAATTCAATTCCTAATTCATCGCCTGCTGAGAACTCTTTGTGAACTTCCCAAATCAGATTGGTCAGTTGCTCCGCCATTTCCTCGTATACCTCACTTCTTAAAATGTCATTCTCGTCACATTGGTTGTAGCGCTCTACCAAGGCTTGCATTTTCTTGGAAAAGTCAATTTCTTTTACGCGGTTAACTTTGCGCATCTCTCCAATCACTTTGGTAAGTAATTGTTGCAATAATTTGATTTTGGTATTGGGCAGTTTGATTTTGTCAATCTTGGCCAAGTAGTCTTTATCAAAAATGTCTTGCTCGCTTTCTGCCTCGTTCCCTATTTTGAAAATTTCTTCAACGCCATCGCTTTGCAAAGCATCTTATATCATCTCTCTAACACGGGCATTCATCTGTGCCATGTCAGGTGCATTGCCTTTGGTAAGTTTGAATACAATGGAGCGCACGGCCAAATAGAAATGCGTGTAATCCCTTTCTGTTTGCGTTAGCTTATCACTGGCGGCACAAATATCGTAAGCAGCTTTTAGTCGTTTCACCAAACTCATAAAGCGGGGTTTCTAACTCTTTTGTTAGCTGCGCAAATTCGGCTGCCATGTTCAGCGTGTTGAGTTGCTGAAAGGTCGTTCAGCGGTTACCTTTCGAAGGGTGAACATTTGCAATCCGCGCGAATATAACCTCGGGTAAAAAACACCAACCTATAAAAACAGATGCACGCGTTAAAAACGCGCGCTAGCAAAAATCGTTGGTGCATTTCAAAATGTCGCTTCTGCACCAAACGTCCCTACGGAACGTAAATATTACTATTTGCCTTTTCTACTACCCACCATTCGCTCCTATCGGAGCGTTTCGTGGGCAGAATCAAAAAATTAATTGGAGACACATTCCTTAGGACTGACAGGTAACTGCGTCAATTGTATATAGCTCTTCTTGCTTGGTCAATCCCCCAAGGTCTTTTCACCAAAAACAATTAGACTTGGAGGCTTATTGCAACCTTTGGTTGCGGCTCGGCTACGCGGTGAAATTGAATTGCACCCAAATCGCTTCCCAGAAATCTTGTCAACTTTTTTACGTTAATTTGTAGTATGCAAAGCGAGGATAAGCTTTTAATGCAGATGAAAGAACACCCCAACATTGTTTTGCTGATGGAAGAAGTGCGGGCCGTTTTAGCAAACGAAACTAAAAAGAGAACGGAGTTTAGAAATTTGGTGCACGAAAATATAAAGGCAGAATTTATTAATGGGGAGATTATTTATCAGTCACCAGCCAAAAGAAGGCACTGGAGAGTTTCCACAAAATTGACAAGTCTCTTAAATATTCATGTTGAGCATAATAATTTGGGAGAAATTGGAGTTGAGAAGGTAATGGTCGAAATGACTCGCAACGACTATGAGCCTGACATCGTATTTTTTTCTAAGGAAAAGGCGAGCCGATTCACCAATGACCAAATGCTTTTCCCTGCCCCCGATTTCATTGTAGAAATCCTCTCACCCTCTACTGAGAAATACGACCGCAATGAAAAATTTATTGACTATGCAGCCCATGGGGTTTCAGAATACTGGATTATTGACCCCGAGCAGGAATTCATAGAGCAATATTTTAACGAAAAAGGAAAATTTAGCCTCTTCCAAAAACTGCACAAAGGCAAGATCGAATCTAAATCAGTTAAAGACTTTGCTATCGATCTAAAGGAAATCTTTAGCTGAGAACTCATAACCCGTCCTGTTAATCTCAGCCGTTAGAAGTTTATGCAGCTTGCGATTTGGCCTTAATACTCCGCACCCAGAACAAAAGAATCGTAAACAACACAATAAGGATTAAAGGGAACATGACCATCCTTTGAAGGGTAGCCTGGCCCGCAGCCAAATCCAGCGCATCACCCTGTAGATCTGCGGTCGCCATCTCTACACGCGCCTTGTCAATCCAACCGCCTATAATCGGTTGCCAGATGGACGTTGAAAACATTCCAAATGCACCAACAATAGACATTCCTATCGCACCGCTGGCGGGTATTTTCTCTGCCGTAAAACCAATCATGTTCGGCCAGAAATAGCACACCCCCATGGCAAAACATACTGCTGCAACATATGTCATTGCTCCGGTTTGTGTACTAAATAAATAGATACCCAATGCCGCGAAAATGGCTGACCCTAGCAGCACACCCGTTTGGTCAAACTTGTTTACGAATGTTCCTCCGAAGTATCTTCCAACGGCCATTAATCCGGTGACTAATGCGAGGATGACCATAGGTTCAGCACCACTCTTTGCCATAATGATACCCGTCCACTGCTGAGGGCCAAACTCAGAAATAGCAGTAAGCGTCATGCAAGCACAAATGAATATGAAAAGTGGCGTAGCCATCGCTTTCAGGTTGCTGCCAAGCGTTGTGCCCTCCAGGTTCTTGGCCTTTGGAAACTCTTGTCCATAAAACAGATAGGCATAGATTATGGTTGGAATAAGGATGATCCATATTTGTGCTTCCCATCCAAGGTTCATTTTTGTCATGAAAAGTGAGATCAGACTCCCGAGCACGATACCTCCTGGAAACCACATGTGAAACCGATTCAGAAGGGTGTTCATCGTCTTACCACTGTAGCTGTCAGCAATCATTGGATTGCAAGCCGCCTCGGTACATCCATTGCCCAGACCAATCAATAAGGTAGAAATCAGCAGCATACTATATCCGCCAGCGAAAATGGTCAAAAGAATTCCGGTGGTGTGTGCAAAAAAGGCGAAAATCATAATCCGCTTTGGTCCTAAAGTGCCATAAAATATTCCTCCAAGCACCATGGAAATGGGAAATCCAACGAACCACATCGAGTTGATAAATCCGAGCTGCTCAGCAGACAAGCTTAATTTGGTTCCCAATTCAGGTAGGATTCCCGCCCTTATGCTGAAAGAAAATGCAGTGGTAATTAGCGCGAAGCAGCTAGCGTAGAAAAGTCGTTTGTGGTTTTGATCGCTCATAAAAAAATGGGTTTTGGCTATTTAGGATTAGATGTGGGTCAACTCGAAGCAGCGAGATTTAATTGATTTGTTTAGCTAATGAAAATGATTTGAGTGGCGGAAGATGACGGAAAAATTATTCTTTTGCAAACGATTGACGATAGATTGGAAGAAAAAATTCCCATGTAGCCGTCCTACCCCTTAGAAAGGTAGGACGACTTTGGTTCAGTATTTCTGTGAATTACTCACAAAAGCGATGTACTTCCCATCGGGCGACCATGACGGCACGTTGATGGTTCCCTGGCCGCCATAGAGATACGCAATGGTTTTTGGCCCACCGGCTGAGGTTAGGGGCATCAGCCGAAGCTGCACTTGCTTGTATGAGGGATGGGAACTGACGTCAATGGTTGGCGGGAACGAAATAAACACCATCCATTTTCCATCAGGCGAGAGGTGCGGAAACCAGTTGTTGTTTTCGTCAAAAGTCAGTTGCTCTTTGCCTGTGCCATCCGGCTTCATCCGCCAGATTTGCATCGTTCCGCTTTCGCTTCCGTTGTAGTAAATGTATTTTCCATCCTTTGAATATTCCGGCCCGTCATAATGCCAGCCCTTATTATCGGTGAGCGCTTTTTCTGTTCCTCCTTTTACCGGAATGGTGAAGATGTTGTAGTATTTGCCATCGCGCATGCCCACGAAGGCAACTTCTTTACCATCGGCAGACCAGCCATGCCAATAGGAAGGAGTCTTGTCTGTGAGTTGTTTGGGTTCACCGCCCTGAAGTGGCAACACATAAACAGTCGACCCACCTCCCGAAAGTCCTTGCCGATGATGGCTGATGGCGAGCATCTTGCCATCAAAGGAAATTCCGTGATCGTTGTTCAGGTGATTAGCTGTTCCCGTATTTACTTTTTCTTGCGTTCCTCCTTCAATGGGAATAGTGTATAATGATCTGTTCTCATTGAAGAGCAACTTCTTGCCATCGGGCATCCAGTTCGGTGCTTCAAACCGTGTCTTTGATTCATGGATTACTTTCCGATGTCCATTAGCAACATCCAATATTTCCATTCGACAGCCGATGTATCCCGACTTATCCGGGTTGTAGTCTTTTGGCACCGGTTGGTCGATCCGCACATTCCAGATTTTTGCTTCTTCTTTTGCCTTCTCGTTGTGGGCGCAAATGAAAAGCCCTGCATATACGCTGTCTTTTAAACTTTCCATTTGTGTTGAACCGATCCACTGAAGGGGTTCTCCAAAATGGGCCGCGCGAAGGGTAATGGTTTTTCCCGATCGCTCAAGTTGAAGAATGGAATAATTTTTTTTGGTTGAAAAGATTTCATCTTCAGGGTCGCGCATAAAGGCTCCCTTCAAAAGTCGCCATTGCAAAACGGTCAAGCCATCTCCATGGAGGACGGCACTGCAGTGAGGTGCATCGGCATCCAAAGAGCCGCGAAGCATCCATCCGATTTTACGATGCGGATCTGCGCCCTCACCTGAAAAAGCGAAATTAGCCGTGAGGATAAAATCTCCAGCCAACTTTTTATAGGCATATTGAAACTCATCCCGCTCAAACCAAATGTTATAGCCTGAACCATGAAGGGTATACGTTTGCGCAGCTTGATCATAGGTTGCCGAACCGCTGATTTTGGGTTTGCCAATATCTGCGTGGTTGGCAAATACACCTATGGGCGATTGCCCTTTCGAGATGGAAGCAATCATAAGCATGAAAATCAGATTTAAGTATTTCATCGGATTAATGTTTTATTAAAGTTAAGCGTATGTAAATGGATTCTTCATTAAGAAGTTGACAGAAGGTATCAGGTTTATATGAATAACTAATGGCTACACTCGTAAAAACACATTCTTCTTGTACATAAAATATAGAAATGTCCATTTCACCATCAAATAGCAAATAGCCATCGCCACTAAATTAACAGGATCGCCAGTGAGTTGGCCCAGCCATTGAAAGATTGCCTTGGTGGTGTATTCCCAATCAATGAATCTACCCGACATATAGATCAAAATGGAATTCATGCCGATGATGGTAAAAAAGAACGACCACCGCTGGTAGCCTTTCACATCGATGATGTAATAGAACAGCGCCAAAAGAAGCAAGCTATAACCACCAACATGCAGGACAAAAGAACTAGACCAAAGATTTTTGTTGATCGGCAAAACGAAATTCCAGATTTGTCCTAAAGCCAGAGAAACAATACCTAAAACAAACAGGTGCATAGCCTTTTTCTCCATCGTCATTGGATTATTTTTTAAGAGGTTGCCCGCATAAATCCCAAGCAAGGCTGTAGCGATGGCAGGAATGGTGGAGGTAAGCCCTTCTGGATCATGGATTCCTAAATAAAGCCTGCCCGGCATGATCAGACGATCTAGGTAAGAGGCCACGTTTCCTTCCATAGTCAAATCGCCAGCGGGAAAACCGGGGGCAGCACCTATTAAAAACAACAGCCAGTACCCTAAAAGGAGACTACCAAACCAAATGATTTGCCCTCGCTGTTTCGTGTACAAATAAATAATGTTCGCAAACATGTACGCCAAACCAATTCTTCCGAGTACACTTCCAAAACGGATTTCAGCGATGGGCTTTATCTCAAGTCCATTATTATAGATGAGACCCAACAACACCAGCACCAATCCTCTTTTTATCACCCGCAGTAAAAGTTCGTTCTTACTTTTCCCTTTGTCCAATTCTTTTCCAATTGAATAAGGTGTAGCCACTCCCGCCAGAAATAAAAAAAGAGGAAAAATCAAATCATAGAAATGAAAACCATTCCATTGTGGATGGATCAGTTCAACAGCCATGGTAGTAAAAATGGGCGAACCTGTTGCCTTGGCTAATGCCTGGACGACTTCTTCGGCTCCCATGATCCAAAACATATCAAAACCCCGAAGGGCATCCAAAGAATGGAGGCGTTGTGAGGGGATAACGGATGTCATAATTATAAATTTACGATTTACGAATTGGATTGTCTTACAATAAATCAACAATCTAAAATCGATAATAACCTATGCTTATTTTGATAGTTCTTTTATGCGGATGTTTTTGAATTTTACAATTGAGCCGTGACCCAAAAATCCGATGTGGCCTGTGTGCTTCTTCAGCCCAGGATGTTCTTTATGATCTAGCGTGCCCTTTTTGGTTGCTTTCTTAAGGTCTCCTTCCAGAATAACAGTACCATTTAAGGTTACTTTAATAGCATCCCCCTTCACATATACTTCTTCATAATTCCACTCACCTACCGGCTTAAGGAATCCACGCTTAGCGGGCATCACACCATACACCGAACCGTGGTATTGATATACTTCTAGTTTTGAATAAACGGGGGCATCATTATCGAGGATCTGAATTTCTTTTCCAACGTAAGCTACATCGCCCTCCAGCGGAGCATGGATGCCCAAGCCATTGTTTGCACCGGGCGTAAGCTGGAATTCGAACCGGAAAATAAAATCTGAAAATTCTTTTTCGGTATAAAGATTGCCATGACTTTCGTTAGAAGGATAAATAGCAATGGTGTTGTCTTCCACCACATAATCGGTTTTGTTGCCCACCCATTGGTTGAGATCTTTTCCGTTGAACAAAAAATTAAATCCTTGTTCTTTTTCTTCTTTGGTCAGTTCGTAGGGTTTACTGCCAAACTCCTTCACATAGATATTTCGGAAAGCCAGTTCCGTGCCGTGGGCTTGCAACTCGATGGCCTCTTCAGTAAAAATGGGAATTCTCCGATCCCAGTAATTTTCCAGCACTACATTATCGACAACCAAAACGCCATTTAAATAAACGGTTACTTTATTACCAATCATTTTAATGCGGAAGGTATTCCATTCCCCAACGGGATTATCGGCAACCACCAACGGAGTGCTTCTCTCAGTTTTATTATTGTAAAGTCCACCCGACCCAACCTGTGCGCCAGACTTCACACGGGCAATGTCCCAAATCTGAACTTGGGGTGATCCTCTTAAATAAATTCCACTGTCACCATCCTTCGAGATTTTCCAATCCACTAACATTTCAAAATCTCCATAAGGACGGGCAGTGCACAAATTGGCTCCATCTCCGCTAAATACTATACAACCATCTTTCACGCTCCAGTTATTTTTGATTTTGGCATTGGCCTCCACTTGTTTTGCGGCCAACACTTCTTTGGTCATTTTAGCGCGGGCGATAGGATTTTCAACAAGCCCTTGCCAGCCACTTAAGTCAACACCATTGAAAATAGGCTCATATCCTTTTGTATAAGGAAGATTTGCTAAGTAAGTAGTAATGTCAATTTTTTCATATTGGCTATCACCACCGGTCAATTTATCAAGTATATGTTGAAGTATCTTACGGACTTCCACACCAGTCAATCCTGCCTTGGCATCGGAGGTAGGCAAGGCAAGCTGGAACGCAGAACGACTTGCCGCGCTGCTGAGGTCGGTATCATCCAGGTAATTGGCCACAAACATAAGAGACAAAAATGTCCTTACGCTACCCGCGGATATAATGACTGATTCCCTTTCTGGTTTGGTAGAAGCAAGCGGCATAATTTCTTTCAGCATTAAAAGTTTCTGATCGTCCGGCAATTCCGATTTAGTTACTTGTGAAATGAAAGCACTGAAAGCTTTGTCATGGTATTTTTTTAGGCTTTCGTTTTTTCGGATACCCAATAGAGTTCTTGCCGCGTCCTGGTTTTGCCAATTCAACAATGCATCAAAGGCAATTTCTTTTTCTTGCTCGTTGCCATTGGTAAAGGTAGAAACCACGTTTCCCAAAGCATCGTTGTCGTTGACATAAGGCAATACCGGAAGAATTTTGATCTTATCTTTTTGATAGACTTCGTTGATCAACGCAGTAGCATTGTTATCGATGGCAGCGATGATGGCACGTTGAATGGTTTTCGTTTCTGCATCATTTTGCGAGGCAAGGAGCATGGTTAGAAGGGTACTCATATTCTTTCCCGAAGACAAATTAGGCAACGCGGCATAGGCGGCTTGTTTTACGCTTGCGTCATTGGATAATGTTTGCTTGGCAGCGATCTCAAAATAATTAACAGCACGTCTTTCGGCCAGCACTTGCAACAGCACCACTTTGTTTTTGGGTTGAGCCGATTCGATTTTTTGCGCCACCAAGCCGGCATTGTCTTTATCGGTCAATTGCAACAAGGCCTCTTTGGCTGCTGCCAATTCTTTGTCGTCTGTACATTTGGATAAATAATCCACCAACGCTCCGGCAAATTTTTTGTTTTTGCTTCTGGCGATTTCTTCTTCAGCCACTACTCTTGCTTCTTGATTTTTCGAAGCAAGCATAGGCACTAAGGTTTTTTCGATGAAACCCTCATTGGCGTTGGCGCGTGCGAGCATAGCCAAGATTTCGGCTTGTGCTGCACCTTTTGATTTTTTGTATTCTTTCATCCACAGTGCTAGGGACGTGGCATTGCTGGCACCAGCCTGGGCGGTGTTCAAAATTTCTTTTTGATATTCGGAATCAAATTTGGTTCGCTCATTGATCAACACTTTGACGGATTCATTTGGATTTACTTTCACCAAATTTCGCAAGGCGGCTAGCCTAAAATGTTGTTGGGCGGCATCGGGCGTATTCGCCAATATGTCCTGGCTTATTTTAAAACTCAGTGTGGTGTTGTCCTTGGCTGCGGTCTGGTGCATGAACTCAATCAAGGCGTTGGTGGCTTCGGAAGGATCATTTTTAAACCCCACTTTTTTGGCTTGCTGAAGTAGCACATCATAAGAAGCCGCATCGGCAATTAACGCGATAGACCATAAAGCCGACTTCCTCAAGGAAAGATCATCACTTGAAACAAACCCAGTGATCGTTGATAATGTAGGCTGAAGTTTTAATTCTCCCATGGCTTTAATCAACCTTGCCTTGGCTACAGTTGAAGAACTTAAGGCATTCATGAGCACTTGTCTAGCATCGATTGTTCCAATGGTCACCAACGCGGAAATGGCGGGGTCGAATAATTCTTTATCAGAAAGGTATGTTGCCAGGGATTTTACGGAGGCATCTGAACCAATCAGTTTCAGGTTGCTGATGAAATACGCTTTCACTTCAGTGCTATTGGGTTTGCTCAAGGCTGAGAGGTAAACCTGTTCAATCTTTGCTTTCTCTTCTTTTGTGGTTGCATAATGCGTAAGCAACGAAACCGCAAAACGAGTACTAACCCCTTCTTCCTTTCCATTGGGTTGAACCTGATCGGTGACGAGTGCTAAGCCTTCATCACCAATGTTCAACAGCTCATGAAACAAGCGGTTGGCTTGTGGGTTGTCATTAGCCGGAAGCAACGCCAGCACATCGGCTACTTTTGTTTTAACGGTACGTTTGTCTTGAGCTGTTCCCACGTAAGTGGCCAATAGCAAGAGGAAAAGGATCGGGATAAATATTTTATTCAATTTCATTTCGATTAACATTTTAGAAATTACAAGTACGATTTACGATTAGCTACTGGAGGTCAAATTTTCCAAGGGCCTCTCATCGGCTGGTTGATCATGCGGTTGGCCGATTCATCGTTAATGAATTCCATTTTTACCGGATCAAAATCCAACGAGCGCCCGAGTTGCAGCGCGATCTTGCCCATGTTCACAATGGTGGCGGATCGGAAGCCGTTGAGTTCATTCAACCCAAATTTTTTGCGTGTGATCACCGACTCACTAAAGGTGGAAACTTGCTGCACCGGGTCGGGCATTGTGTCAATGACTTTCAGGATGTCCGGAATATCGGATTTAAACCCGCGGTAGATTTTTCCGTGCGGCCCTTCGATGTAGGGCACGGTAGCATCTTTGTTCTCTCCATCCAAAATAATTTTACAGCCATCGGCATAAGTGAATTCAATTCTTCGCCACGTGCCAACGGCATCGTCATGTTGTTGCGGGCAATCCACATCTACGCGGATGGGGCTGGTGTTGTCTTTTCCAAGGAAATACTGAACCGGATCGATATAATGTTGGCCCATGTCTCCAAGGCCTCCGCCATCATAATCCCAATAGCCTCTGAACGTAGTATGCACCCGGTGCGGATTGTACGGTTTATAGGGTGCAGGGCCGAGCCACATATCATAATCAAGTTCTTGCGGCACAGGCATGGTTTCCAAATTGGTTTTGCCCACCCAATAGAATTTCCAATTGAAACCAGTTACCCCGCTGATGGTCACTTTCAAGGGCCAGCCAAGGATGCCGCTGTCCACGGCTTTCTTAATGGGCTTCACGGTGGTGTTCATTCCATAAAAATTATCTTTAAAACGGAACCACGTGTTGAGCCTGAACATGCGATCATATTGTTCCATAGCTTCCACCACCCGTTTCCCTTCCCCGATGGTCTTGGTCATGGGTTTTTCACACCACACATCCTTGCCTGCCTGTGCGGCCATTACCGACATGATGCCATGCCAATGAGGAGGCGTAGCAATATGGACTACATCAATATCTGGTTGAGCGATAAGCTCTCTGAAATCGCTGTAGCCCCGCACATTTCCTCCGGCAAGTTTTATGGCATCTTTCAAGTGGTTCGAATCCACATCGCACATCGCCAACACTTTCGTGCCTTCGTAATTAATATGGCCACGGCCCATGCCGCCCACGCCTATGATCCCCTTTGTGAGCGTGTCGCTGGGGGCAATAAATCCTTTTCCACCCAATACATAACGGGGAACGATAACAAAGGCACCTAATGCCAGTGCTGACTTCTTGATAAAATCCCTTCGCGTACTTCCTTTTGATGTGGCCACTTTGTTCTTGTTCATTTCATGTATGGTTAAATCCTAGTTGAATTATGGTTTATTATTTTCGATGAGCTAAAAATAGAAATGATTTCGGAATCTCCCATTACTTCTTGTGTAAAAGCGTAAATGTTTACAATCTTTTTTTACTGAAGAAAAACAACACGTTGTGGTAATCTTTCCTCCAGTGCTGGCTTCAATCTGCGCGTTTTACCCATTTGGATCTGGATAAATTATTTAGGGTTTAATACAACCGTCTCCTTAGATGATTTCATCACATTTTCTTTTTTGAAAAAAACAGGGAAATGTTGATCATTGGCCCAACCTTCAAGTAAGTTTTTGTAAAACGAACTATTAGGATCACCACTTTGACCGGGCGTACTGGTGAACATCGCTTTCTCCCAATCGCTGAGATCCACCACCATCCGGAACGAGGCACCCGCCTGCTGGTTATCGCTGCTGGTAGTCATGCCTACGGTGTAGCTATATCCACCACGAGGCAAAGGGCCAGCGTCAAGTTTTTTCTTTAGTGAATCATCCACCCTATTACTGAAAGGATGTTTGATCAAAACGTGGTGATAATTCAATTGACCGTATTGCCATTTATTAAGTTCTGGACCTAATTTTTTCTCTAAGGATGCGATAGCTTCCTCAAGTGAATTAATTAAAAACGCATCGCGATTCTGGGTGGAGTGATCAAAAATAGGACTTGGCGTTGTAATCCATTCAATGACTTTACTTAGTGGAATAAAAGGAATTAGTCGTTTTGCTTCCTCCGGAACGGCTTTGGAAATTAGAGCGGAAGAAATTCTTTTTTCCCACGCGACATAGATGCCAGCTTCAATCGAATTTTTGTCTAAAATAAAATTCCAATTTACTAACTTCTTTCGCGCTTCTTCTGTTTTTTGATCTTTTGATTTAAGGTTTTTAAGAAGTGGAACTAAAGTTCGTGCAGGAGTAGAAAGATAGTCGAACTGCAAGTTCATCATGTCCTGTTGGGTAAATTTATTATTCACACCCAATACTTCGTTGATTCGTTTGCCACGAAAATTGTCAGCCCACTCTTTACCAATGGCATCGGTATGGGCATATTCTGTCGTCACAAGGTTTTGATTGGCTGTGGCCCAAAAGCCTTTTTCAGGATTGAATTCGTGCGGCAATTCTTTAATCGGAAGATAACCCTCCCATTCAAACCTTCCATCACCTGGCACCGGAACCAAGCCACTGGATTTTTTTCTTACGGGCGCAATACCGACCGCCTGATAACCGATGTCGCCTTTTCGTTCTGCCCAAATCATGTTCTCTCCAGGGATATGACTGAAAGAACATGCCTCTCTGAACTCTTGAAAATTTTTAGCCTGATCGATTCGCAAGCTTGCCAGATAAGGTGCACCTCCTGGCTCAAGCCACGCACAGCGAACCGCATAAGCCACGTCATTTTTTTCATCTACTAAAGTGACTGGCCCATGGCGGGTATATTTCAGATCTACGTAAACATCTCGTACACCTTTTACTTTAATGGTGTCTTTAATTGTTTGCATTTCTTCCCACTGGCCATCGTATTTATATTGATTCTTATTTTTAGGATTCAATTCGTACACCATTAAATCTTCACCATCAATAGCGAAGATGGTAAGTCCCCAAGCACCATCATTGTTGTGGCCAATAGAAATTCCGGGGATGGTTGGTTCGCCTCCACCGACTACATTCCAACCGGGTGCATTGAGGTGAACCATGTACCGAAGTGAAGGCACGGCTATCCCACGATGTGGATCATTGGCCAACATTGGAAAACCACTAACGGATTTTTGGCCACTCACCACCCAATTGTTACTGCCGATGTTTTGTTTTTCGGCCACCATCAACTCCCAAAAATTATTTTCGTCTTCTATTGCAAGCTTTTTATAAAGTTCCGGGTTCTTGATGCGTGCCTCCAAAAGATTCTCCTGATGAAAACGAAATGGCTTTCGATAGGCTTCATACAATGTGATGACACTATCTGATAGTAACTCTTTTTTAATTTTTGAATCCAACTCAATATCGGGATCCCCTGGTTCGAAAACACTTAAAGCTTTCACTTTAGCAGAACCGATTTTTGCAACCGCACGACCCAGCCGAACCTCTTCGGCAATATTGCCCAACAATCCCTGGTGCCGGGAGATCACAAGATCTGGTGTCCAGTGGCCAGGTTTGATATTTAATAATTTGAATTCTAAAGGAAGAAGCGTGGAGTCATTTTCAGTCTCATTTACATAAGCATTAATTCCATCCGTAAAGGAATTAATGATCGCTTCCCCATGAGGATGGTAATGGTTGAATTCCTTTTTCAGATCACCACGGAATTTAAATAAGCGAGTACCAATATCTCGCTTTAGCTCACGTTGTCCGAATATTTCTGCTGTTGTACCCGAAGCTTGTCTGCGCCACATTTCAAATTGAAACAGACGGTCTTTGGCTGCACAATACCCCTGACTGAAAAACAGGTCGTGTTCATTCTTCGCATAAATATGGTTGATGCCATTGGTGTCTCTGATTATTTCAACAGGCTCAAGCAGTCCGGGAACTAAAAGCTTTCCTTTTTTTGAAGAAACTGAACAACCAAACAAGAATAATAAAATGAGAAAGCGTTTCATGTGTTAATCAATTTGTTTTTTAATGGTCACATGGAATGACCGGATAATCATACCGTTGGATGCAGCCCATTTTAATGACCATTTCATGACTTTTGCCTTTGAGAAGAAAGTTAGTAAAAACAGCCCGAGATATACCTGTAAGGTAAGATCGAAATCTATTGAAACGATTTTTTTCTGGCTGAAATTGATGAACGGTAAATGTCTGAAAATTATTTACCCAACCAATGGCAATAACCAACGGCTAGTGTAGCAGCGCCTGTATTGTTTTTGCCATTCGCAGAGCCTTTTTGAATATTGAGGAAGCCATAGTTTCCTCCTCCTTCAATGAAAATATTATGCCTCCCTTTTCGATACATAAATCCCACGTTCCCTTCAAGTCCCACATTTGCCATGTGAGTTTGACTTTTGATATCTTCGGTATGATTAAAATCGATTGGAATTGGCGTCACTTTCTGTGTCCCCGCTGGATCTGCATATAGGTAACTTTGGCCGCTGGTAATATATTTGGCAGATAGCAGAAAACTTACAAAAGGACCGCCACTCACATAAAAACGCCAAGGCGAACTCTTAAGATTCCAACCTAGTTTCGCAAGTATCCTCTATCATGGGCTGAAGAGAAATTAAATCCGAGAATTTTTTTTCTGCAAAAATCGCAAAGTCTGATCCCAGTCTCGATTTGTACCCGGTATTGATCGGATTTTCAGAACTTCCTCCCGTCAAGTTGGGAAAACTAATACCACCACGCACGCCCACTGCAAAATTCTGAGCATAACCATCAGGCCCAATGGTGAAAAGACACAACGCCATCCAATAAAAAATCAAATTTTTCATGGCCAAAGAGTTTAAGTCAATCAGTAAAAAAATATCGCCCCTACACTCAAGTTCTTCTTGAGAAAGATAAAAAAAGTTTACCGAATATCTATACCGTTCGCAAAAGCAATTTCAAAGGGTTATAAAATGTTGGCGTACCGTTGGTTAATTTATTCCTCACTGCGCTGTTGGTGATGGGGCATTAAATAGGTAGTTCCTATCGCCTATGTTTGGTCATTCTTTCAGGTTTTTTCTGACAGAAGGAGGCTTCCCTTCATTCTACTTTCACCAGATGAAATCGCCAATACGTGCGCGTCCCTTCTTTTAAGGTCAGGTGAAAACGAGACCCAACCACCCCGGCAAAATCCGAAAATAATTTTTGCCATCGCTTAGGCACAAATGCTTCGATACGTTTTCGTTTGGTTTCGTCATCAGCTTCAATGGCTTGAACCACATTCGTACTGATGTCTTCTTGTTCGCGCAATTCTAGTTTTGATGCACTAAGTTCATTTTTCAAGATGAGCATGTTCTCCTGTGAGTTTCTAAAATCCACCATTAGAAAGTGGCCTCCCGGTTTTAGCACTCTCTTCACTTCGTTTAAAAACAAGGGTACCGATCCATAAGAATGACAAGACTCTACATTTAACACAACATCAACACTCTGATCAGGAAGTGGAATGGCCTCTGCACTTCCTTGAAGGAATGTTAGGTTCGGCAAAGAATAGTTTTTATTGGCCAGGTCAACGGCATTTTGAGCTAGATCTATGCCGATATAGTTGTTGGGATTTAAATGCTTGGCAATATAATTTGCTCCACCGCCACGACCACTGCCAATTTCAACCACATCCTTTCCAGCGATAGGGACTTTGGTGGCCAGAAAATGATACATCTGCGTGGAGTAGCAGGGTGGTTTTGAATCCTTACCTAACGTTAAAGGAGGATCGTTTGATTTTGGAAAGTATCCATAATTCATAAACTCCCAGTCTTTTGCAGGGATGTACTTTGCCAAAAGCTCGTAGGTGACTTTTGCATTGACTCGTTTAAACCACGAATAGCGTTTAAATAGCTTGATAATGCTATTGATCATTTGGGGATAGGTTAGGTATAGGCTACTTTTTAGCAATATCAATATTTGCTTTTTTATCACCAAACGATTACGAGACAGCTATTTCACGTTCTATTTAACAATTGGTTGAAATTTCAGTTTTGTTATCTTTAGGAATAGTATTGGCACTACCGGAATACGGATACGATTTAGTTAGCCGTTTAAATGATAACTGGAAAAACATGATTTCATTGCCTGGCAAATCAAAAAGCAAGAGACACCTAATTAGGTTCTTAAAATATTCCCTCATTTTCATCGCCAGTACGGTTTTGATTTCGTGTTTGTGGTTTGTGCCTACCGTAAAAAAGCTTTCATCGCGCTCGTTAAAAGATACCACAGTGTATGACGCAATCATCGTTCCGGGAGTACCCTTTAATCCACCAACTTGGGATAGAGTGATGCAAATGCGTGTACTGTGGGCAACGCATCTGTATAAAACCGGACACACCAAAAATATTATCATGAGCGGAAGTTCGGTTTACTCCCCCTTTGTGGAAGCGAAGATCATGAAACTTTATGCCATTAAAATGGGTGTGCCTGTCAACCATATTTTTATCGAAGAACAGGCCGAACACAGCACAGAGAATATTTGGTATAGTTATAAACTGGCCAAAGCCAATGGCTTTAAGAAAGTAGCGTTGGCTTCCGACCCATTTCAAACTCGACTGTTATATTCCTTTGTCAAGGAGCACACAAAAGACATGCAATTTTTACCGATTATTTTTGATACGCTGAAAACGCTATCGCATGCGGAACCGAAAATAAATTATGACAGTTTACGCATCCCTAATTTTGTGGCCTTGCCAGACCGTCAGGGCTATTGGCAACGGTTGAGAGGAACCATGGGGAAGCACATTGATTTCAAAGAATAACGAATCATCATTTCTTCATATTCTCTTGGTGGTGGCTTGTAAACTCAATGCATTTATTAACCTAAACTTCAGGAGTTATCCGAATCTCGATACCATTCTGACGTCAAACGATCAAGGGTAAATAATGAGCATTTCTCTTTGCAGAGATAGTAGAAACCGACTGTAAATCTTTGACTCAAGGATTTGCACTGGATTGACGGTATGCTGCACATATTGCATTCGCTTCCAACCGGATTTTCCTTCTTTTCTGTCAGTCTGTCACCTTTTTGGCAGAAACCACTAATGGCATAATGGTTGTTATCCACTGGCTGTCTTAAAAAGCAACCAAAAACATTAAAATAATCATATCATGGGAAAAATAATAGGAATAGACTTAGGAACAACCAACTCGTGCGTGGCCGTGATGGAAGGCAACGAGCCGGTGGTCATCGCCAACAGCGAAGGCCGCAGGACCACGCCATCGATCGTTGGTTTTTTAGATAACGGAAAAGGCGAACGCAAAGTAGGTGACCCGGCCAAACGCCAAGCTATTACCAACCCGAAGAACACCGTTTCTTCGATCAAACGCTTCATGGGCAAAAAATTTGGAGAAGTAAGTGGAGAAAAGAAAATGGTGTCGTACGATGTGGAGAGCGGCAGCAATGACACTGTACGTGTGCGTATTGGCGATAGGCTTTATACCGCGCAAGAAATCTCTGCCATGATTTTGCAGAAAATGAAAACGACTGCAGAAGATTACCTCGGCACCACGGTGACCGATGCAATCATTACTGTGCCCGCTTATTTCAATGATGCCGAACGTCAGGCCACTAAAGAAGCCGGACAAATTGCGGGACTTGATGTAAAGCGTATTATAAACGAACCTACCGCAGCAGCCTTGGCGTATGGCCTTGACAAGAAAAACAAAGACATGAAAATTGTCGTCTACGATTTAGGCGGTGGTACTTTCGATGTTTCCGTACTCGAATTAGGTGACGGTGTGTTTGAAGTGAAATCGACCAACGGTGATGTACACCTTGGCGGTGATGACTTTGACATGCGCATTATGAATTGGTTAGCTGACGAATTCAAGGCTGATAAGAATATTGACTTGCGGAAAGACCCGATGGCCCTTCAGCGCTTGAAAGAAGCTTCCGAAAAAGCAAAGATCGAATTGTCAAGCTCCAACGAAACGGAGATCAATTTGCCTTACATCACCTCCGTAGATGGTGTACCCGAACACTTAGTAAAGAAATTAAGTCGCGCTAAATTTGAACAATTATGCGATGATTTGATCAAACGTACATTAGAGCCATGCCGTAAAGCTATTGCCGATTCAGGCGTTTCTATCAGTCAAATTGATGAGGTTATTTTAGTGGGCGGCTCTACCCGGATTCCGCGCATTGTAGAAGAAGTTGAGAAATTCTTTGGTAAAAAACCATCCAAAGGCGTAAATCCTGATGAAGTGGTAGCTATTGGCGCTGCAATACAGGGTGGCGTGTTGACGGGCGAAGTGAAAGATGTGTTGTTGTTGGATGTAACACCGCTTTCTCTTGGTATCGAGACCATGGGTGGCGTGATGACCAAATTGATCGAATCCAACACTACGATTCCGTCAAAGAAATCAGAAACCTTCTCCACAGCTTCTGACAGCCAGCCTTCTGTAGAAATCCATGTATTGCAAGGCGAACGCCCGATGGCGAAAGATAACCGTACCATCGGACGATTCCATTTAGATGGAATTCCACCCGCACCTCGAGGTGTTCCGCAAATCGAAGTAACCTTTGATATTGATGCCAACGGTATCCTTCATGTTTCTGCAAAAGACAAAGGCACGGGCAAAGAGCAGAAGATTCGCATCGAAGCGAGTAGCGGTTTAACCGATGCTGAAATCCAGAAGATGAAGCAAGAAGCGCAAGCCAATGCAGAAACGGACAAGAAAGAGAAAGAGAAAGTGGAGAAAATCAACCAGGCTGATTCCTTGATCTTTCAAACCGAAAAGCAATTGAAAGAATTTGGTGAAAAGCTTTCTGAAGGAAACAAAACCGCCATCAATAATGGCTTAGCCAAATTGAAAGAAGCACATGCCAGCAAAGACGCAGCCGCTATCGATGCCGCTATGACTACTTTAAATGCTGCTTGGCAGGCTGCTTCTCAAGAGATGTACGCAGCAAGTGGTGGCGCAAGTGCACAACCGGGCGCTCAACCAAATGCAGGCGATGCTGGCGGAAATGCTGCCGAAGGAAATGGAACGGCAGGAGCAGGTGATGCGCAGGATGTTGAGTACGAGGAAGTGAAGAAGTAATCAGACACAAGTAGTAACACATAAGATACTATAAGGACTGCCGGGAAAACTCGGCAGTTTTTATTTTTAGTTTTTAATTTGAAAATGGTTTATTTTTATTGCCATGAAAACCATCTCCATTCTAACGGATAAAGCCACAAAAACAAGATACGCTCAAATTAACCTAAAGAAAGTAGCCAAATACACGGATGAAGAACTTGAAGAGCTTTTAGATGTTATTGTTGCGGAGGCGAGAAAAGATGACGAGAAAATCACGATTGAAGAACTTGAGAAACAATTGAAGAAAGTAGGGAAGCTATGAAGCTTTACCAAGTTGTTGTCGGTAAAATAGCCAGCAAAGAATTAAAGAAATTACCCAAAAGAGAAGTCCAGCGAATATTCCCAAAAATCAAAAACCTCTCAAGCCAACCTCGTCCTGATGGTTGCAAAAAACTGAAGAGTCAAAATGAAGATCTTTGGCGTATCCGAATCGGTGATTACAGAGTGATTTATTCCATTGATGATTCGGTGAATATTATAGATATCAGAAGAATCGGTCACCGAAGAGATATTTATATAAAGTAGTAGTATATGTCTCTATCTATCGCATCGTTAAATTCAGGAAGCAACGGCAATTGTTATTACATCGGTAATACCAATGAGGGGATTTTAATTGACGCGGGAATTTCTTGCCGTGAAACCGAAAGGCGACTAAAGCGCCTTGAGCTTTCGATAAAAAAGGTGAAGGCTATTTTTATTACCCACGAGCATGCGGATCACATCAATGGCCTGCCCAAATTAGCCAAGAAATATTATTTGCCTGTTTACATTACGCCAAGCACTCGCAGTAATTTAAAATCGGGATGGAAAGAAATACCCTCGTTTCCTTTTAAGGCTTATGAGCCAATTGCAATTGGAAACTTAACCGTAACCGCTCTTCCGAAATTCCATGATGCCGCTGACCCACATAGTTTTATCGTGAGCCACAACAACATCAACGTAGGCATCTTCACCGATACCGGCCGATCCTGCGAGCATTTACTGAAAAACTTTGCGCAGTGCCAGGCTGCTTTTCTGGAATCGAACTATGACGAAGAAATGTTGGAGAATGGCGGCTATCCTCAGCATTTGAAAGACCGTATCCGCAACGGTCAGGGTCATTTATCTAATAAGCAGGCGTTGCAATTATTTTTAAATCATCGTCCACCCTTTATGAGTCATTTGATACTATCCCATTTGTCAGCGAATAATAACAAGCCGGAAATTGTAGCAGATCTGTTTGGGCGCGTGGCAGGAGAAACTGAAATTGTTGTAGCTCCACGGAAGAAAGAAACAGCCCTGTATCACATTAGTGGCAATATGGGCAATGGAAAACAAGGTATAGAGAAGCTTTCTCAAGGAAATTTCAAAATACAGCTTTCATTATTTGAAGAGGCTAACATTTAATACATTTTGAAATAGCCGAACTGGTTCAGTTTTTGTATCTTACAGAAGGTTCATCTATATCTTTAAACGATAGTTACTTATGAAAAATCTAATCATCCTAATCTTTTGTCTGTTTTGCACTTCGACACTATATGCACAAAGTGAAATAAAAAAAGATGCGAATGCAGCAGGGAAAGAGATAAAGAAAGTTTCCAAAAAAATCGGGCATGAGACGAAACGTGTCGCTAAAAAAGTTGGCAAAGCAGTTCGTAAAGAAACACCTAAAGTCAAACAAAAAATAAAAAAGACCGGGAAGGCAATTAAAAAAGAACTGGAAGACTAGCTTGTCAAGTAAATTCCCCGTCAAAATTCAGGAGATTAACTTACTGCAAAAACTCCCTGATTCTTTCAATCAACCCTTGCGGATAAACTCCGTAAAAAACCATGAGCACTGAAAGGACAACAAGGGTGATCAAGTTGATCAAATAAAGGCGAGGCCTCAATGATAGTGCTTCCGATCCTTTGGCTTTGTCGAACATCACGGCAATTATTTTAATGTAATAATATAAGCCGATCACACTGCTGGCTGCCAACACAATAATCAGCCACCACAATTGCGATTTTGCCCCCGAGGCAATCAGATAAAATTTCCCGACAAATCCGGCAGTCAATGGAATGCCTGCCAGCGACAAAAGCATCGCGGTAAATACCGTAGCTATTTTGGGATGCTTCCAAAATAATCCCTGATAGTCTTCAATACGCTCGGCATCACGATCCTGATCGGATAAAATGGCAATTACTCCAAAAGCGCCAATGTTAGTTAGAAAATACGCTACCATATAAAAACTTACGGCTTCTTTTCCCAACTCACCGCCCGCCAGAAAGGCCACCAAAATATAACCCATGTGGGCGATGGAAGAATAGGCCAAAATTCGTTTTACATTGTCTTGTCGGATTGCCAATAAATTTCCGATGAGCATGGAGGCCATGGCGATAACCGTGAATGACAACACCAACACCGGATAGTGGAATCCATTGACGGCAGTAAAAAAGCGAACGAGTAAAACGATCATTCCGCCTTTGGAAATGGTGGCGATAAAAGCCGTTACCGGAGCGGGAGCACCTTCATACACATCCGGTGTCCACATGTGAAAGGGGACGACTCCCAACTTAAATCCAACGCCCACAATCATAAGACCAAGTCCTGTAAGCATAACCACAGGAAGTTGATCTATCGAAACCATATATTGGGATAATCCATTGAAATCCATTGTTCCGGTGACGTCATAAACCAACGCCATTCCAAACAAAAGAAACGCTGAAGAGAAGGCCGCCATGATAAGGTATTTCAGCCCCGCTTCATCTGAACGCGGACGCTTCCTTAAGTAGGCCACCATCGAATACAAAGAAATGCTCAATATTTCCAAGCCAAGGAAAAGCGAAACAAAATGTTTGCTGATTACCAACATGGCCGAACCGAGTGTGGCGAGCAAAAGCAAAATATAGTATTCCTCTTTACGCTCTTCGCGCTGTTCAAAATAAGCATAGGAAAGCAACGACACGGCTAACGCGCTCATCACAATGAGCCCAGTAATAAAAGTGCCGAAACCATCAATCACGAAAAGCGGCTCAACATTAAATTTATGGTTTGAGGCATAGATTATTAGATAAACAAATACACCGAGCAAACTGATGGAGGTTACCCCAAAGATCAATTTGTGGTTGCGCCTGATCGAAATGGAGATCATGGCGATCAACGAGGCCGATACCAGGAACATTCCCGGCAGTACGTCTATAATATTGATGTTACTTATCTCCATTTTCACTGGTGCTTATGGGAGTAATTTGCTCCGTAGTAAATTGATTGGCGATGATTTGCTTAACCGTATTAAAAATTGGCTGAGGAAATAATCCCAACCAAATGATGCTGACCACCAGCGGAATCAAAATAATTTTTTCACGCAAAGAAAGATCAGATACGGCTTTATCACTTGTCGGTTTCCCTAGGAAAACTTTTTGCATGATGCGTAAAGAATAGGCAGTAGCAAAAACAATCCCTATGGTAGCAAAGATGGTGAGTACAGGACTGGATTGCCAGGTACCAATCAGTGTAAGGAATTCCGCTACAAAATTTCCGAGGCCGGGTAAACCCAGGGAAGCCAGAACAAATACTAACGCCACGGTGCCCATAAATGGCGCTTTATTCCAAAACCCACCCATCGCTGTGATATCCCGCGTATGAATCCTTTCATAAAGTACGCCTGCCAAAATAAATAATGCACCCGTGCTAATGCCGTGTGTGATCATCTGCATCACCACGCCTTGCATGGCTAATTGATTAAAAGCAAAAACACCCAATATCACAAAGCCCATGTGGCTAACGCTGGTATAAGCTACGAGACGCTTTAAGTCTGTTTGCCCAAAGGCAAGAGAAGCGCCATACAATATTCCGATTACCCCAAGAAGCATCGCCCACGGTGCAATCTCGTGAGCTGCCCCAGGGAACAGTGGAATCACAAATCGAATTAAACCATAAGCACCTGTCTTGAGCAGCAATCCGGCAAGGATCAAGCTACCTGCGGTAGGAGCTTGCGAGTGGGCATCGGGAAGCCATGTATGGAATGGAACTACCGGCAACTTCACGACAAAGGCCGCTAGGAATCCCAACATCAACAAGAGACCTGTTCCTGCTGTAAAGGTGGTTCCCAGTAATTGGAAATAATCGAAGGTGTACGTTCCGGTTTGGTTGCCGTGAATAAAATACAAACCAAGAATGGCCAGTAACATTAGCAAGCCACTTGCCTGTGTGAAAATGAAAAACTTAAAGGCCGCATATCTGCGGTTTTCATGTCCCCAAATACCAATGAGGAAATACATTGGAATCAGCATCACTTCCCAGAAGAAATAAAACAAGAACAAATCCATGGTGAGGAAAACTCCCGTGATACCTGCCAAGACCCACAATAAATTGAAATGGAAAAATCCTACGCGTTCTTTGATCTCATTCCATGAAATGAGCACTGCGAAAATACCGAGGAAGAAAGTGAGCAATAACATTAACAAACTTAGTCCGTCAAGGGCAAGCGAAAAACTAATTCCAAAACTAGGGATCCAGGCATGACTATATTTTGTAATCCAGGTGTCGATGGCTCCTGAATAATCTTGCATCCAAATAATAATACCTAGAATGAGATCGAGCATAAGGGCAACCAGCGAAATCCATCGTGACAATAAATTGCTCCATTGAGAGACAACCCAAGCGAGTAAGCCTCCAACCATAAGAACAATGATGAATAAGAGCAACGTCATTTTTTAGATGTGTTGATGTTGATACGAGCGGACGTGTTGATGTTACTGGTTATAAACTGCAAGCCAGAGACTCTAAATTCGAAACTCGAATCTAAATGGTAGAGACTGCAAGCGGCAAGGATAGGAGTGGAAAGCCCACAGTGAGTCCCGATAGTTATCGGGACGAGCGAGGACTTGCAGCGTATAGCCCGGTGCGCGCCTCGCGCAGCTGCCCAAAATTTAGAATTCATAATTCGTAATTTAAATTATCTCCCATCAGCTTATCAAACCTAATGTCAACAAAAGAATACCTCCAATTACTATACCCATAATATACCATCTCAAAATTCCACTTTGTGTGAAAGAAAATATCCGATGAAAAAACTCTGCGATAGCCACCAAGCCCGTATACAGTCGATCGACCACATCATTTTTATTAATAGACGCGAGAAAGACAAAAGGTCGTACGAACAGAAAATTATAAAGTCTATCAAAGCCCCACCCGCTATACCAGAATTGGTGAAGGTCGGCAGCAGACGATTTAAGTTCATCGGCCAACTCCGGCTTGACCACATAAAAAATGTAAGCCACGTAAACGCCAGACACCGATACACCAGCAGCAATCATCTGAACCATGTACTCAATACTTTCAAAATCTTCCTCCACCACTACCGAGGGAAGAACAGGTTTCAAAAAATCAGAAAAAATGGTCAAGTGAAAAAAGTCGTGGGGCAATTCAATAAATCCAGCCAGTGTTGAAAGTGCTGCCAAAATAATCAACGGTATGTTCATCAATTTACCAGGCGTATAATGAACATGAGTTTTCTCCTGTCCGAAAAAAGTAAGGTACACCATCCGGAACGTATAGATAGAAGTGACGAAGGCACCTAATAAGGCAGCGAGAAAAAACCAAATATTCCCATTCACTCCTGCTAACGTCAGCCACAAGATTTGGTCTTTGCTATAAAACCCACCGGTTATCAGTGGAAGTGCAGCCAACGAAGAAGCGCCAATTAAAAATGTCCAATAGATTACAGGGAGTTTCTTTTTCAGTCCACCCATTTTAAACATATCATGTTCATGGTGCAGCGCCATGATCACCGCTCCGGCTGCAAGGAAGAGAAGCGCTTTAAAGAACGCATGAATCATAAAATGAAAGATGGCTGCCGACCAGGCGCCAACGCCAAGTGCAAGGAACATATAACCAATCTGGCTGATGGTAGAATAGGCCAGCACACGTTTCAAATCGAATTGCGTGAGCGCTGCGAATCCTGCAATCAATAGTGTAGTAGCCCCAATAATTCCTACGATCATTAGGGCAACAGGTGCCAATTCAAAAATGGCGTGGGTACGCGCAATAAGATAAACACCTGCCGTCACCATTGTGGCGGCATGGATCAACGCGCTGACCGGAGAAGGGCCGGCCATGGCATCCGGTAGCCAAGTTTGAAGTGGGAGTTGAGCGGATTTACCAGCCGCACCTCCAAGTAAGAGCAACGAAATAATCAGCGGTATTTCTGAACCAACAGCAAAAAGCTGAGGGGCTTTAGTGGTAATCTCTTGAATATTCAAGGTGTGGAAATTTTGGAAGAGCACGAACAGCCCGAACGCCATAGCCGTGTCGCCCACACGGGTTACAATGAATGCTTTGCGGGCTGCATAGCCATTCTTCTCTTCGCCATACCAAAATCCGATCAACAAATAACTGCAGAGCCCTACGCCTTCCCAACCTAAATACATTAACACCAAATTGTCGGCCAACACTAAAATCAGCATGGAACACACAAACAAATTCAGGTAAGCAAAGAATCGCGCATAGCCATCATCCTCTTCCATAAATTCAGAAGAATAAATATGGATGAGAAAGCCCACAAACGTGATGACAAAAATAAAAATGAGCGAAAGGGCATCTAAGTGAAAGGCAAAGGCGGAAGACAAGCCCGCAACATCAAGCCACTGCCACGCTGTAAAATTATAAGTAGTTGTGGATGAGGATATGAAATCTGCTCCAACCACAAATGTGACCAATGCTGAAAGTCCTACACTACCCGCCCCAATAATGGGAACCATTTTCTTTGGCAGTTGCGAACCAAACAGGACGAGTACGAGCGCCCCGAAAAAAGGTAAGGTGGGTATAAGCCAGAGGAGATTCATTCTTTATAGTTATTAAAAATTCAAAACTCAAAACTCAAAATGAATGATTCTGCATTTTGAATTTGGAGATTGTTATTTGTTAATTTAGTTGTCATCCTTTCATTTCATTTGCTGCATCACTATCCAATGTTTTTAGCTGGTGAAAAATCTGCAGGATCAAAGCCAGTCCTACTGAAACTTCAGCCGCGGCCATTGTCAAAATAAAAATAAACATCACCTGGCCATCGGGTTGTGCCCATTTTGCACCGGCTACTATAAAGGCCAGCCCTGAAGCATTCAACATAATCTCCACTGACACCAACATGAAAATAATGTTCCTGCGGATGAGCACACCTATCAAGCCCAGCATGAATAACGTGCCAGCCAGTATTAATCCTCCAGTTATCTGAATTTCGTTCATTCTTGCTTTTGTTCTAAAAAACGATGGATCACTTTTTTCTTTTGTCTACCTAAATGATAGGCACCTACTATTCCAGCCATTAATAACATACCGCTGAGTTCAACGCCCAAAATGTAAGGGCCATAGAGTGATTTCCCCACAGCTCTTGAATCAACTAGTTGATTGGGCAAGCCGGAGGCTCCCGCATTTCCAGAGCCGAGCACATACACCAATTCTGCAAAAAGAATAAATGAAAGAATGGCGGGACCCACCCAAACCTGAGGGGTTAACCATTCCCTTTCCTGATCAATGGCATCGCCTTTTAAGTTGAGCATCATAATTACAAAAATGATGAGCACCACAATGGCCCCTGCATAAATAATAATCTCTAAAGCCGCGGCAAAGGGAGCCCCGATTATAAAAAAGACTGTCGCTAAGGAGAGGAACGAAACTACCAGGTATAACAATGCATGAATAATATTAAAGCGAGTGATCACCATCATGGTTGATAGAATTGCAACAGCAGCCGATATGTAAAAGGTAATCTCCATGGTATTTCAAATTCTAAATTCCAAATTCAAAATTTTAGGTTTCAAAAAACACAAAGGACTATTAAGTATTTCTTCCATCTCAATTTTGAATCTTGAATCTGATATTTTTCAATTTATTTAGGGTTCTAAACTCTTTATGTCTAAAGGTGGTTCTTCATTCTCCGCTTGTCCTTTGTCTTTTCCACCAATGGCCATCCCCGCTACTTTATAATAATTATAGCCTGGATATTTTCCTTCTCCATTAATCAACAAATCTTCCTTTTCATACACCAAGTTCTGTCGGTTGTATTCCCCCATTTCAAAATCAGGGATTAACTGAATCGCATAGGTGGGGCAAGCTTCTTCACAATAGCCACAAAAGATACACCTTGAAAAATTGATTCGAAAAAATTCGGGATACCGTCTTCCGTTTTCATCTTCGGTTGCCTGAAGGGAGATGCAATCCACGGGGCAAGCCGCGGCACACAAATAACAACCTACGCACCGCTCTCCCATGTCCGGGTCACGGGTCAGCACAATCCTTCCACGCCAACGAGCCGGAAGTTTTACCTTTTCTTCAGGGTATTGTATCGTTTCACGTTTATGAAACATGTGCAAAAAAACGAGCCACATACTCTGTAAGATGCTAAACATACTTGTTAGAATTACAAATTTTAAATTCCAGATTACAAATCCCAATTTCAGATTGCCCATTGCAACTTGATTTACTTCTTGGCGCTAAATCAAATCTATAATTTGTACTATGTAATCTGTAATTGTCCATCAAAATTTAATATTCATTACCGCGCCTGATTGTACCAACAAAATGACAGCCGTTACAACCAAGTTTAAAAGCGTTATCGGCAATATTATTTTCCATCCAAATTCCATAAGCTGATCATAGCGTGGCCGAGGCATGGAAGCCCGCAACAAAATAAAAAGGCCAATGAAAACAAAAGTCTTGAGTATAAACCAAACCAACGGAGGAAGAAAATCCGGGCCAAGCCATCCTCCAAAAAACAAACACACCACAAGTGCTGAAATTAGTGTGATGCCCAAGTATTCACCCACGAAAAACAACCCAAATTTCATACTGGAATACTCGGAGTGAAAGCCGGCTATCAGTTCGCTTTCTGCTTCAGGAATATCAAAAGGAAGGCGATGGGTTTCTGCAATGCCTGCAATTAAAAAAGTTACAAAGCCAATAAACTGTGGAACAACGTACCACATGCCTTTTTGCGAGTTAACAATATCTTGCAAGCTAAAGGAGCCGGAAAGCAACACCACGCCCATAAGTGAAAGCCCCATAAAAACTTCGTAAGAAATTAATTGAGCCGCTCCACGCATCGCACCAAGTAATGCATATTTATTATTCGAAGCCCAACCCCCTAGAATAATACTGTAAGCTCCCATGGAAGACATGGCCAAAAAGAAAAGAATTCCGATGTTCAAGTCAACGACAATAACGCCAGGTGCAAAAGGCACGATCACAAAACTCATCAGCACCGTGATGGCAACGATAGCCGGGGCAATCACAAAAACTGCTTTATCCGCAAACGGAGGAATCCAATCCTCTTTAAAGAAAAGCTTGATCGTGTCTGCCAAAACCACAAGCACACCAAATGGACCCGCACGATTAGGGCCATAGCGATCTTGCCACAGCGCAAGCAGTCTCCTTTCAAACCAGATCAACCCAGGTGCGACTGTTAGAAGTCCGGCTAAAACTCCGCCAATAATAAACCAAGGATTTATCGGTTCAGTCATGTTGTTCATTCTTAAAATAGGCAGTAGGCAGCAAGCAGTAAGCAAACTGCACTGTCATTCTGCTTGTTAAATTGTTATATTTTTTAAGCTTTTGCATATCTATCACTTATTGGCTACTGGTTTAACAATTCCCCAACAGGGCAATTCGGTTGCCGGCATTCCTTCAAATCCATAGGGCAGTGCTGCAACGCCATGCGGTAATGTTGAATTTATTTTTATTGGCAAAGAATAGGATTGCTTTTCAATCGTAAAGGAAAGTACCTGTCCGTCCTGAAGCTTGTATTGTTCAGCGTCCTTTGGACTCACCATCACGTAAGGTTTTGGAATTCGCTGAGCAATTGATGAAGATCGGGCACTCAGATTATCCGAACCAAAAATATGATAAGTCCAAACCATCCAAATATGATCTTCCAATGGATGAAAAACTTCAGGAACAGACGTAAAGTAATTTGCAGAACTATTTGGATCCGCTTCCAATAATCTTAGCCCAGGGTCACCACCACGAAGGTGTCCACCTACCTCTTCCTGATATTTATTCACTGACTGCACAGAGTTCCAACCGGGCGACCAGAAAAACGGAATAAGCGATGCCGGAGCCTGTCCCCGATATCCTTCCATGGTGTATGACAAAGAAGAATCCGGGTCTTCTGGTGGTTTTGGCTCACTTACATTAATCCCCGCATTCATGGCCGTACGTCCACTATACCGATGCGGTTCACGCGGTATCCGCTGACCTGCAATTCGGAAATTGGCAGGCGGTGTAATGGTCTCTACCCCTTTCAGCATTTCTTCTTCTTCCGAAATAGCCCTGGTGATATCCTCAAAATTCTTCCATTTGTTCATTCGTTCATTTCCTGCATTCACACCCATGTTCAGCAGCCAGCGCCAGCTTTCTTGAATTACTTCCGTTGATTCATAAACTTGAAAAAAGCGCTGCGCACGACCTTCGTTATTGACCAGCGTGCCATCTGATTCTGCAAACGTTCCTGCGGGAATAACAACGTGTGCTTTCTTTATTGTTGCATGATTACTATGATCTAGAACAATAACCTGCTTACACATCTTTAAGAATTTGTCAACGGTAGCCGAGGAGCCGTGTCGGTAAAGATCATTCTCCATGACGATGACAGTATCGGCATGGTTATGAAGGATGGCATTAAATGCGCCATCCAAACGACCACCGCCCATCATCGCAAGGCCAAGAGAATTGCATTCTACCATCGTGAGTACTAAACCGGTATTTTTATTCTTCTTGTGCAAAGCCCAGGCAACATTCGCTGCGGCACGCATCACCGTTTCAGTGGCACTTGAAAGCCCGGAAATTATCACTGGTCGTTCAGCGTTTAGTAGTGAGTTGGCAATCTGTTCCGCTAATTTATTCAACTCGGGTGAGAGATTAGAAACGTCAGGAACAGTATTGTCAAGGATATGTGCCACTGCGAAACCTAAGCGTGCGAGTTCATCTGGAGAAGCATAATAAGTTTGCGTGGCGATGTCATCCAGCTTTGTGGCGTGAATGGTTGCACTGAACATCGGCCCAAGTTTATCCTGAATAAATTCGCGTGAAGCGGCATCATTCCAATCCGGAATATTTGCTTTTGCCACGTCTTTCATCGGCTGTACGCGAACCGCCTGACGCACGGCCAAGGCAAGCATCGGAGCCGTATTTGTCAAGTCTTCACCTAAAATAAAGACAGCATCAGATTTTTCTACTTCACTTAACGTTGGTGTACGAACCGGGCCTTCTTTCAAAATTTTGATGGCCAGATCTGCCATATCATGTTCATTCTCTGAAACACCATGATAGAAATTATTTTTTCCAACTAATGCCTTTAACGCAAAGTTGGATTGCAAAGAAGCCCTTGGCGAACCAATACCAATAACCTTCGCTTCTTTCAACAATCTTTTAATCTCTTCCAATACTTCTGTTTTTCCGATTACTTTATTATTCAGCATCGGCTCCCGAATTCTGTCGGGGGCATTTACAAATTCATAACCAAAGCGGCCACGATCACAAATGAAGTAACCATTTACGTCTCCGTTGTACCGATTAGAAATCATACGCAACGATCCATACCGCTCACCCGCAATAATGTTGCAACCCAAGCTGCAATGCTGGCAAATTGAAGGAGCCATGGTAAGGTCCCACTTGCGTGTATAATGTTGCTTCAATGTTTTATCCGTGAATACACCTGTTGGGCAAACCTCCGCCAGGTTGCCACTGAATTCACTTTCCAACACACCGTCCTCGTGCCGCCCGAAATAAACTTTGTTTTTCGAAGCAAAGGCATCCAGGTCCTTACCTCCGGCATAATCTTTATAAAAGCGAACACACTTATAACATTGGATACAGCGGTTCATCTCGTGATTGATGAAGGGGCCAAGATTCTGATTTTTATAGGTACGTTTTTTATACCTGAACTGGCGATAGGTATGGCCGGCCATCACTGTCATGTCCTGTAAATGACAAGACCCTCCCTCATCACAAACCGCGCAATCATGGGGATGGTTGGTCATCAGCCAGCCAATCACTTGCTCCCTGAATTCTTTTGCTTCGATATCGGTAATTGATATCCGTTGATTGTTCGTCACCGGTTCCATGCACGACATGATCAACTTTCCTTTCTTGTCATTTTCGTCTTTGTAAACTTTGATGGCACATTGACGGCATGCTCCTACTGATCCAAGGGAAGGATGCCAGCAGAAGTAAGGCAAATCAATACCGAGTGAAAGGCACACTTCCAACAAGTTGTTACCCGAGTGCACTTCGTGCGGTTGGTTATCAATATAGAGCGTTGCCATTTAGTTCGTTTACATTTTATTTTTCCACAAAGGCACTAAGACACCAAGTTTTTTATATCCCATTCAGTCACTTGTTTTAATCGTTCACGCAATAATTCTTTTAATTCCTTGCTTTATCAAAGGCACATTGAAGTTGATCATATATCCTAGTCTAAGGTTGGTCAGTTTTAAATGACTTAATACTTGAGCTTGCCAGACTGGATTCACTTGATCCACAGCCTTTATTTTATTTTCAACCAAAATATCGAGCCTAAGTCCTTCATCGAAGGTAATGCCATCATACTGAATCGGAATGGTAAGCTGCCTTTCCACAATAAATCCTTCTTTCTTAAGTTCATGTTCAAGACAAACCTCATAAATTTTCTCCAAAAGGCCGGGGCCTAATTCAGAGTGAACTTTAAACGCAGCATTGACAATAGCTTTGCCAATATCTTCGTCCTGAACAGTTAGTTTTTCAAATTCCATTTCATCTCAAATTTCATCGCAAAAACGAAACATACTTTTATTGACTTAGTGCCTTTGTGGCCATTTCCATTTCATAATGACAACCCTTCTCTCTAATATGTCTTTCAAAATCTTCTTTAAAATATTTCAATGCACTTTGAAGAGGTTCCATCGCACCGGGAGCCAAAGCGCAAAATGTATTTCCAGGGCCAAGCAATTTCGTGTGGTCTTCCAATAATTTGATATCCTCTGGCCTTCCATCACCATTGTCGATAGAAGCCAATATTTTTTCGATCCAAGGCAATCCCTCTCTGCAAGGCGTGCAAAATCCGCACGACTCCTGCGCAAAGAAATGTTCGAGGTTTTTTACAAAACCAACGGGACAGGTTTTGTCATCCAGCACCACCACTGTACCTGTTCCCAACCGACTGCCCGCAGCCGCCACGCCTTCAAAATCCATTTTCACATCAAGGTGTTCTTCTACGAGGAAATCCGTAGAGGCGCCACCCGGCAATGCTCCACGAAATTTTAATCCGTCTTGCATACCGCCAGCATGGTCTTCAATCAACTCGCGCAACGTAACTCCCATCGGCAATTCCCAAGCGCCTGGCTTTTTTACTTTCCCGCTTACGCCATAAAGTTTTGTTCCTGCATCTTTTGTAAGACTCAATTTCTTGAACCAATCGGCACCGTTATTTACAATATGGGGAAGGCAGCAAAAGGTTTCTACATTGTTCACGATGGTCGGCCGTCCAAACAAACCGCTGACTTGAGGGAAGGGTGGTTTAGCACGCGGTGTTGCTCGTTTACCTTCCAGCGAATTAAGCAACGCGGTTTCTTCTCCGCACATGTACCGGCCTACGCCAGTATGTAAATGCATGTGAAGATCAAAACCAGACCCTAAAATATTTTTTCCAAGATAGCCCGCTTCCTGCGCTTCATAAATGGCTAGCGTGATCGCTTCGGCCGCTGTCTTGTAAGCCCAGCGAAGAAATACAAAAGATTCATCCGCTTGAATCGCATAAGCTGCAATGATCATCCCTTCAATCAATTGATGGGGCGTTGACTCTAGCAAAATTCTATCTTTGAATGTACCTGGCTCCATCTCATCCGCGTTAGCCACCAAGTATTTTGGCTTGGGCACATTCATCGGAACAAAACTCCATTTTAAACCCGTGCTGAACCCCGCTCCGCCTCTGCCCTTGAGGTTAGATTCTTTAACCAGGTTTTGAACTTCCTGCGGAGACATCTTCACAATCTTCCGCAACGACTGATAGCCGCCTACCTGCTCATACTCTTTCAAGCTGAGGGGTCTGCCGTCTTTGCGAATGTGTTGTGTTAGTGGTTTCTCCATAATTTAAAATGTCCACAGTCCACTGTCGACAGTTGACTGTTGTCTGTGGGCTTTATTCATATTTTTTCAAAATTTCATCCAGTTCTTCCACCTTTAAGTTTCTATATAAATCCTTACCGATCATCAATGCCGGAGCGCAATCGCAAGTACCCAAACAAGGGTTGGGCAATAACGTGAATCGACCATCGGCAGTGGTTTCACCATAACCAATATTCAATTTATGAGTAAGCTGTTCTTTAATATTTTCATAGCCCATCACCCAACAACTAATGCTATCACACAATAAGATTATATGCCTTCCCACTGGCTTCCGAAAAATCAGATTATAAAAGGTCGCCACAGAATCCAACTCTTCAGCCGACATATCCATGTAGCTGGCTACCTCTTTCAGGCTTTCATCGGATACATAACTCCTATGCTCTTGCACCACTTTCAATGCTTCCACACAAGCCGCTTTTTTATACGGCACGATGCTTATGGCTTTTTCGATTTCTTTTATTTCTTGTGTGGTCAACATTTTTAATTCTTGATCCTTATTCATTATAGTGTCCACTTTCAACTCTTAACCTACCTATCAATATCTGCCAATACATAATCCATCGCTCCCAAAATACTGAGCATATCCGCTACCGTATATCCTTTGCTGATGTAGGGCAACATTTGCATGTGCGCGAACGATGGGGTACGCACCCGAACGCGATACGGTGAGGTGTTTCCATCACTAATCGCATAATAACTATTTGCTCCTTTTGTTGCTTCGGTACAACTCATCACCTCTCCGGGGGGAATCACTGGCCCCCAACTCACATTTAAAAAATGGGTAATGAGTGTTTCAATATCCTTCATCGTATTTTTCTTCACAGGAGGTGTGGTCAACGGGTGATCCGACTTGTAGGGACCTGCCGGCATATTCTTTACACATTGCTCAATGATCCGCAAGCTTTGTCGCATCTCTTCGATACGAACTAAGGCGCGATCGTAGCAGTCGCCATTCTTCCCGATAGGGATCTCAAAGTCAAAATTTTCATAGCCAGAGTAAGGTTGTTTTTTCCGGAAGTCCCATTCCATGCCACAGGCACGTAAATTGGCGCCTGTAGCCCCCCACTCGATGGCTTCTTGTTTTGTGAAAATGCCAATGCCCTCGGTACGTGCTTTGAACAAACTGTTTTGCATCACCATTTTATCGTATTCTCGCAGTTTTTTGGGGAAGTATGTGATGAAATTCTTTACTAAAACTTCCCATCCATTCGGGAGATCCTGGGCCACACCACCGATGCGAAACCAATTGGGGTGCATACGGCCCCCACAAACTGCTTCGATGATATCAAATATTTTTTCCCGATCGGTAAACATGTAAAACACAGGGGACAGTTGTCCTACATCCTGGGCAAAAGTTCCATACCAAACCAGGTGGCTGGCAATTCTGAATAATTCGCACAACATCACCCTTATTACATTGGCACGCTCGGGCACTTCGATACCCGCCAGTTTTTCTACCGACAATAAATAAGCAAGATTGTTATTAACGCCACCTAAATAATCAATGCGATCGGTGTATGGAATGTAGGTGTGCCACGATTGGCGTTCCGCCATTTTTTCTGCACCGCGATGATGAAAACCAATGTCGGGTACGGCATCGACAATATCTTCGCCATCCAATTGTAAAATTATCCGAAGAACCCCATGCGTTCCCGGATGTTGCGGCCCAATGTTCAAAAACATAAAATCCGAATCATCACTATGGGTAGCCATCCCCCACTCCTCCGGCTTGAATCTTAATGCCTCTTGTTCACGATCTACCTTATCATCGGGCAACTGAAATTGACCCATCTCTGTAGCCCGCGCAGGATGCTCTTTCCGTAGCGGGTGACCTTGCCAGGAAAGGGGCATCAATATTCTTCGCATATTGGGGTGGCCATCGAAGCGGATGCCAAACATATCGAACACCTCACGCTCGTACCAGTTGGCATTCAACCAAAGTTTGGAAATGCTTGGTATTAAAAGATGATCGCCTTTGAGGGCAACTTTTAACCGCAAGAAGGAATTTCGTTCGAAAGAAAAAAGATGATATACGACAGTGAATTCATTGGAAGGGTAACCCTGTTCTTTTTTGCGCGGACGCTCGTCAATGGCGGAAAGATCGTACAAGAACAGAAAAGGGCTTGGGATTTCATTTTTTAGATGACGCAACACCTCCACGATCTTCGAAGATGCGATCCACAAGGTGGTAATCCCATCTTTAGTTGCTTGCCTGGAGACCGCATCTTCTCCAAACTTCAACTGGATTAGTTCTGGTGGATCAAGTTCTTTCGTCATTTTTTGGTTATCGTTTCCTAAAAATAATTTCCCGAAATCGTTACCTGCCTGCCCTTAAAAAAACTACCAACTCATATCTCATCCGGAGAACGAAGCGAAGTCATTTGCATCCGTTGTTCTCTTTTTGCATCCCTCATCGAAATTTTTTCAGGTCTTATTATCCCTTGGTCTCCTATGGTCCAGCTTAGTGGCCGCTGTTCTTTACCAACACGGCTGGCTAATAAAGTGAGCCCTTCCATAAAAGCATCCGGTCTCGGAGGGCAACCGGGAACATAAACATCAACAGGTAAAAACTTATCTACCCCCTGGACCACACTATATATATCATACATGCCTCCAGAATTGGCGCAAGAACCCATAGAAATCACCCAACGCGGTTCCATCATTTGCTCATGAAGGCGTTTAATGATTGGCGCCATCTTGATAAATACGGTCCCTGCAATGATCATGACATCCGCCTCACGAGGGGTGCCGCGGATCACTTCTGCGCCAAATCGTGCCACATCATATTTAGGAGTCATACTGGTAGCCATCTCCACAAAACAACACGAAAGGCCAAAATGGAAAGGCCACATCGAATTCTTTCTACCCCAACCGAGCAAATCTTGAACGGTGCTGAACACCAAACTTTGGCGTACCGCTTCCTCCATAGAACCATTCCCCCCCTCCAATGTACCAACAGGTTCTTGTGCCTTACTTAGCCACCACTTCATTTGCAGGATTTTTAGTTAGTTTTTTGTACGCCCTCAATATTTTTTTGCCATCTGGACCAAAGTCGAGGGCACCGTTTCGCCATTCGTAGATCAACACGATAACAAGGAGTGCGATAAAAGTGAGCACTCCGGCAAAGCCGAGCCAGCCCAAATCCTTGAAGGCGATCGCCCATGTAAAAACAAAAATCGTTTCCACGTCAAAAATGACAAAGAGCATGGCGATCATATAAAACTGAGAAGAGAACCGAAGGCGGGCTGAACCTTGGCTGATAATTCCACCCTCGAAGGGTTCGTTGGTCGCACGATCCTCATGACGCCCTCCTAAAAAATAGGAGAGTGCCAAAATGGCGCCAATAAGACTACAAACAATAGCGCCATATACTACAAGCGGCCACAAGACTGTATTGTCGATCGAACTTCCCAAAACTGATTTGCCTCCAGCAAATATTTTTAGTACAACTCAAAATCCCCAATAAAAAAGTAACGCTTGCATCCGTGGTTATCCGCGGGTGCTTTGTGTTGACGATTTCAAGGTATGCTTTTTAGTTAGAAAACAAAACAAACTCATATAAAAAATTTATTTTTTTATTTTTAGAATAATTTAGTCGAGTGAAACAGAATCGCTAACGTCCGATTTTTGTTAGCGAAACCAATACCTTAAAAGGTAGGTAACTCACTGGCCAGGCTGGAATCTCGTTCCAACTTTAAAATAAGGTGGGCGAATGATGTTAGGGTAATAAAAAAGAAACCCTGTTCGACAATAAAAAATATTCCCGAAAAGAAAATACACAAAGGGGGGTATAACTGAAGTCCCTTAATTTTTACTTCTACTTCACCGGCTCCCGGTGTCCTACCCAGGTAAACCGCTTCGTCACATACTCTGGATTGGTGAAAGAGGCGTTGCCTGACGGGTTGCCACCGGTTACATGAAAATCAGAAAAGGCTGCATTTTGGTTCATGTAAATCGCGCCTGTCAAGTTAAATGAAACCGGAGTCGCGGCCATGGCCATGGCATCTGCAATTTTTTCCCGCACTACTTGGTTGGTGGTATAAGCGCCACAAGAAATCGCGCCATGTTGCTGTGCCATCTCTTGCGCCAAGTCAATGGATTGATCGGTGTTCTTAGTTTTGATCAGCAATGCAATCGGCCCGAATAATTCCTTGCTGTAAATTTCTTTCTTGTTGGCCTCCAACTCGATAACTACGGGCGTGGCGGTGCGGGCATTTTTGAATTGCGGATTTTCGATAGCGTGCGATTTGAGCAATACTTTTCCGGGTAGCTTTTCAGTTTCCATCACGCGGTCACGTGTTTTTTTGTTTTGAACCGCACCCAGTACGTAAGGCCCCGCTTTAGGATTATTGGCAAGACTATTGATCTGGGTGATGAATTTCTGAGCAAAGTCGTCAAACGAAATCTTACCAGTGGGCGAACCAATACCGGTTTCTGGAATATAAAAATTTTGCGGAGCGGTACACATTTGTCCGCTGTAAAGATTAACAGAGAAAGCAAGATTGGCAGCCGCTTTGTCGCCATCTTCCACCGAGTCGATAATCACCGAATTTACTCCGGTCTTTTCGGTGAACACAGTTTTGCCAGGTAAGGCTTCAAGATAAGAGCCAAAGGCACTATTGCCGGTGAAGTCGATCAGTTTTACATCCGGATGTTCAGCTAGTTCTTTGGTGATCATTTTGTCGAACGTGTCCACGGCAAGCTGGCAACAGTTCGGATCGAAATTATTTTCTGCCAGCACGTTCTGGATTTCCGCCACAAAAATAGCGATAGGCAAAATCGCGCCTGGATGGGGTTTCACAATCACAGGATTGCCAGTCATCAGGCTCCCGTAAATCCCCGTTACGGAATTCCAGGTAGGAAAGGTGGAGCACCCAATCACCACGGAAATTCCTTTTGGCACGGCACGCCACTCTTTATTCAATTGAATATTAAACTTCCCCATCGGCTTATCCCATTTTGCTTGGGCGGGAAAACGGTTAAGTTCTTCGTAGCCTGCGGCAATTGCTTCAAGTGCGCGGTCGGCTGCATGAGGGCCACTCGCCTGAAAGGCCATCATATACCCCTGCCCAGTGGTGTGCATGGTGGCATACGCGATTTCAAAAAAACGTTTCTTTGCACGATCTAACGATTCCGTTAATATACCTGCGCGATCTTGCGCACTGGATTTGCGCCAAGGCGTAAATGCTTTCTTGGCATTTTCAATTAAAGTATTAACTGAAAATAAGGGATACGAAACGCCCAACAATTCTTGTGTATAAGGCGACTCCTCTTGTCCGCCCCACGTTTCAGATTTGGGTTGTTTTAAGTCCTCAAATTTCTTTCCAAGTTGGGTGTTGAATTTAGTCTGTCCTTCGGCATCAGCGGTTTCGCCATAGTTGGCTGGGGAGGGCTGTTCGGCAAAAGCTGCAAAAAAAGTGCGCGCGTGCAAGGCTTCAATCGCTTTGGTAATGACGGGTTCATGTTTTTGAAAGAGGCTCATAAGCGGAACGTTATTTCGGTTATTCATTCAAATTTTAAAGTAAATAGTAGCTTGTGATTTCTGGCGCTGTTTTCAAAGTAATAGGCTTCAAAATATTTATGCGGTTGCAAGTTCCATTTCGCTATTAATCTGTTGATGTCAAACGAAAGAGGCGAAAGCGTGCCTTTCCCATTGACTAATAGGATTTCAATTTTTTCTTCATCAGAAAAAGTAAGATGAGTGGGGCAGCTTGCACAAGGTGTGTCCCTAAAATATTGAACAACCAATTTTTCTCCTTTCGTGATTTTATTGAGCTCAATAGTTAGCGTTGGGTTACGTTCGTTTTCGTTAAAGCTTTTGACGAGATACCCATTTAAATAAACTTGCCAATAGGTGACGGTATCGGGCAACGCACTTACTCTATTGCAAAGGAGAAGAAAAAAGATATTTATAATAAGTATACGCATCTGAAATCAAACATTAAATAGAAATAAAGCATATCCATAAAGCACGTTCATCGCGAAGCGATTATAATCCACCAAAAACTTTTTTCAATAAATCACTGGTTCGTGCTGCTGGGTTGGCGCGGATGTTTTTTTCTTCGTTGGCAATCATCAGGAATAATCCTTGAATGGCCAGATCAGTAGTATAGGCATCCAGATCAGGATTTACTTTTTTTACAAACGGAATTTTGTTATACGTGGCGGCCAGGTTATTGTAATTTTTAGTCGCACTCACCTTATCCAACGATGCTTTAATTACCGGTTTGAATTGCCCCACCAATTGGGACGTGGTTGTTTTCTTTAAGTATTGTGTGGCGGCATCCGGTTGGCCTTTCAAAATTGTCATTACATCGGTAATGGATATTTTTTTGATGGCATCGACAAAAATTGGTGTGGCTTTTTTTGCAGCATCCTCGGCACCACGGTTCAATGTCAAAATAAAATTGTCCACATCGTTACCCATGCCAATTTCACGCAGCCGCTTTTCCATCCGCTGTGCATCAGGAGGAAAAGGAATTTTAACTTGTGGGTTTTTAAAATAGCCATCTGCTTGTGAGAGCGCATCGGCCCCTTTCGATACGCCCTGGGTCAAAGCTTCTTTCAACGCACTACCGACTTCAGCATTACTCAATGGCAATTGAGCCAGCGCAACCTTCGCAGCCGAAAATAAACAAACAAATATTAAAAGGGAGTTTAAAAGACTTTTCATATGACGTTTTATTGAGTGTACAAATTTAGAAAAGAAATGCTCTTAATCGCAATCTGAAACCATTGAGTGATGAGCAATGCGTCCTTGTGTTTGAAGTAGAAAGCTAACTGTGTATGGACTCTATTGTGATTTCAGAAATGTTTTTACAACCGGCCAATGCCATCGTCAATTCAAAATCGGTCAACATATTTTGCAATACTTCTTTCACACCTTGCTCCCCTGCGATGGCCAATCCATATGCATAAGGTCTACCCAAGCCTATCGCTTTTGCTCCGAGCGCCAATGCTTTGAATAGGTCGGCTCCTCCACGAATTCCACTATCCATCAAAATGGGAATTTTTTCTTGAACTGCGTTGACTATTGCGGGGAGCGCTTCAATCGTGCTGATACTCCCATCTACCTGGCGGCCTCCATGATTGGAGACGATGATTCCATCCATTCCAAAGTCAATGGCCTTACGCGCATCTTCGGGATGCAAAATCCCCTTGAGTAAAATGGGCAGTTTGGTTAGGCTTTTTAAAAATTTCAAATCATTCCATGTCAAAGCCGGATTGGAGTAAATAGTCACAAATTTTTGAACGGCTTTCACAGGGCGGCCCGATCTCAGTTTCGAAAAGAAATTTTCTCCTGGGTAATTCTTCACCATCTCCACCAATCCGCTAATGGATTGCATGGTAATCGATCGCTTCCCCGATGGCTCCGCTTCATCGATCAACTTCTGAAAAATCGGATCGGAAGTGTACTGTGCTATTCCTTTTCCCTCCAGAAAGGGAAGATAAGCCAAATCTAAATCACGGGTGCGCCAGCCAAGGACAGTAGTGTCCAAGGTAACGACAATGGCTGAACATCCGCATTTTTCTGCGCGGGTTACAAAACTCTTGACCAACTCGTTCGATTTACTCCAATATAATTGAAACCATCGTGGACAATTGCCCATAGCATCCGCAACCTCTTCCATTGGCCGGGAAGCCTGATTCGAAAAAATATAAGGAATGTTTAATGCAGCCGCTGCTTTTCCTACGGCCAGGTCGGCTTGGGGATGAGCCATCTCCAAAACGCCAATTGGGGCAAGCAAAAGAGGCGAAGAAAATCTTTGTCCAAAAAGCTCAATGCTCGTATCGCGCACACTCACATCACGCAACATGCGAGGCACAATCTTATAATTTTCAAACGACAGACGGTTTGCCCTAAGTGTACTTTCGTTTCCTGCGCCCCCTGCGATGTAGGCGTAGGCTTGTGGAGACATATTTTTTTTTGCGACTTCTTCAAGGCCACAAGCGGAGATGGGCACAGCAGGCATCTTGCCGACAAAGCCATTTAGGTAAATTTCTTTTTGGCGATCGAGGGTTGGAAATTTCATGGAAAAACAAATGAAATGAGTTCCGAATCTACAAACAATTTTTATTCCTTTTTCTTTTTAGATATTTGCGCGGATTTATTTCAATTATGCGACCAATTCTTGCTGAACTGCTCACCATCGGTGACGAAATTTTATACGGACAAATTGTGGACACCAATTCTCAATGGATGAGTGTAGAACTTGATAAAGTCGGGGTAAAAGTCATTCGCAAAACTACGGTCGGTGATGTGGAGTCAGATGTCCTTTCTGCTTTTGCAGAAGCCGAGCAACGTGCCGATATTATCTTAATTACCGGTGGCCTTGGCCCAACCAGCGATGATCTAACCAAACCGGTACTGGCAAAATATTTCAATTGCGAAATGAAAGTGCACCCGGAAGCATTAGAAGAACTTACCGCTTTCTTTAAAAGTCGTGGCCGTGAACTCACCGATACCAATAAGCAGCAAGCCATGTTGCCTGTGTGTTGCATAAAAATTACCAATCCAGTGGGTACTGCGCCAGGCATGTGGTTCGAACGCAACGGCAAAGTTTTTATGGCTATGCCGGGCGTACCGCATGAAATGAAAAAGATGATGACTGAAAAAGTCATTCCGCTATTAAAAGAAAGATTCAAAACGCCCACCATCGTTCATAAAATCATTCGCACCGTGGGCCTCGGAGAGTCTTTTCTGTCCGATAAAATTTCAGCCTGGGAGAAAGCCTTGCCTTCTCACATTAAATTGGCCTACCTGCCAAGTTTGGGGGAAGTGAAACTTCGGCTTACCGGCTATGGCGAAGATGAACAAAAACTAAAACAAGAAATTGAGTCCCTCTTTGAAAAATTAATCCCCCTGGCTGGCGAATACATTTATGGCTATGGCGAAGATCCGCTTGAAGCAGCGATTGGAAAAGCATTGCGTGAAAAAAAAATGACCTTATCGGTAGCAGAGAGTTGCACAGGCGGTTATCTCTCGCATTTGATTACCAGTGTGCCGGGAAGCTCGGAATATTTTTTAGGTAGCATGGTGCCTTACGACTACCAAATAAAAATGCGACAACTGGGTGTGCGCCCGGAAGTATTGGAGCAATATGGAGCGGTGAGCGAACCCACAATTATTGAAATGGCCAACATCGTTCGAGCGAAATTCAATACGGATATCGGAGTGGCCACCAGCGGTATTGCGGGGCCTGGCGGTGCAACACCTGAAAAACCTGTGGGCATGGTATGGATTGCTTATTCCGACAAACATCATACGATTACAAAAAAACTGCAACTTTCTACGGAACGAATGCTCAACATTAAATTAGCATCCGTTGCTGTTTTAAATTTGATTCGGATGAGTTTGCCCAAATAAAGATCCTGAAGGATCATAAAAAAATCGCCCAACCAAACAGGTCAGGCGATTTTTTTGAGTTAAATCCAGCGCTCAATTCACCAGCTTCACTTGCTTGGTTACAATCGGTTCATTAAAATTATTTTTCTTCAGCATCACTTGAAAAGCTGGCAAATCTTTTTCCATCAACTGATTGAATTTATTTTGACTCTCTTGCAATCGCTGCTTAAGAATTTGATGCACTTCATTATGCTGATCGGCAGGCGCAAAGTCTGCGGTCTCAACAGCACCACCAAGATATTGTAGCTTTTCTACAGTTTGTGCCGGCCAACGGATGGCACCCTGACCTTGCGGTGTAATTTTAAGTTGAATAAGATCATCCTCAACATCAATCACTTGTTGTTCAAAGGAATCAATTTCTTTAGTGACCTCAGTATTCTTTTGATCTTCGGAAATGGATTTTAGATCAGCACCTTGCCTTCTGATCCATTCCAACTGATTTACCATCTCTGCAGCCGAAGACATATCTTTTTTAATTTGATTCAACAGGTTTTTCTGTGCAATAATATCGGCATCTGTTCCTTCTGTTTTGGGGTCTTTAAGTACTTTCAACGGTTGGCTATATTCCTTCTCACCAACTTTTAAAGTCACCGTGTAATTGCCTGGCAAAACTAGTGGTGCGATACCTTTTGGTGAAGTCGGTGCAGCCATGGAGCGTTTATCGTTAAGCGTAATCCATTCTGCAAACAAGGGTTTATTTCTCATCAAAATGGCCGTAGATGGATCTTCACGCAAATCCCACCAAAGTCGGTTTACGCCTGTTTTGCCATGATGATAGAGTTTTCTCACGATAGCATTGTTGGCATCTTTAATCGTAACCAAAAGGCTGTCCTTTGCATCGGCTTGTAACCAATAATTGATGGACGCGCCCGGAGGAGGATTATCTCCATCAGATTGATCATCGAACATCGCGAACGGACCGGTGATGGGATGAAAACGATACGCTTGTCTTGGCGCAAATAAATGAGCCGTGGACGAAGTCACTTCATTGGTCATTTGCTGAAGGGGCGTAATGTCATCCAATATCCAGATGCCGCGGCCATAAGTGCCAATCACTAAGTCATTGAAATTTTCTTGTATAGCAATCCAATACATGGGCGCTGCCGGAAGATTGGTCATAATGGATTGCCAATACAGACCGTCATCGAAGGAAGCATAAAGTGCATTTTCGGTTCCTAAATAAAGAAGACCTTTGCGTGTTGGATCTTCGCGAATGTTGCAGGCATAACTCAAATTACTTTTGGGAACGCCATCCGTAATTTTTATCCATGTCTTTCCAAAATCTTCTGTCTTATAAACAAAAGGATCGAAGTTGCCCACTTGATGAAAATCAACGGAGATGTACGCTTTACCTGCTTTCCATTTTGAAGCTTCAATGTTTCGCACTGTTCCAAGCGGAGGAAGGCCTTTGATGTTTTTTGTAACGTTCTCCCAATTTTTCCCTCCGTCTTGTGTTACCTGAACAAGTCCATCGTTTGTTCCAACCCACAGTAAATCCTTCTGAATAGGAGATTCATCAAAGGCATAAATTACACAGGCATACTCCACGCCAATGTTATCAGGTGTTAAGCCTCCAGAAATGTTTTGCTTGCTTTTATCATTAGTCGTCAAGTCGGGACTTATCACTTGCCAGGTTTGTCCTCCGTTAGTAGTCTTGTGAACAACCTGACTGGTCACATAAACGATATTGTGGTCGTGTGGAGAAATCAACAAGGGGAACGTCCATTGAAAGCGGTACTTCACATCTTTCGCTGGCGAACCAAAGGTAGCCTCAGGCCACACTTCCACTTGACGAAACTGCCGGAGTTTTTCATTGTACTTCACTACAATTCCTCCACCTGCTCCAGAGCCCGAAGCACTTGACCAAACCACATTGGGATCTGTGGGATCAGGGGTGGCGAAACCACTTTCACCACCTCCTACATCGTGCCATTCACCTCTTGGAATTCCTGCGTCAGGAAAACTCTCAGTATAAAACCGACTGGGACCCATCGCGGAAGGACCGTCTTGCCGATTGGCATAAACATAATAAGGAATTTGATTATCCACAGTAACATGATACAATTGCGCCACGGGAAGCTGAATCCTAAACCAGGATTTCCCACGGTTCTGCGTGATTGAAATTCCTCCGTCACCCGCTACGGCCTGTCGATTTCCATTCGTTGGGTCGATCCACATTTCGTGATGATCCCAATTGGGTTGTGAGGGAGCGTGATGGGTGGTAGTCCCTCCGTCTTCCGAATAACTGTAATCACTCGCGATAAAATAAATTTCATCGGCATCATCAGGTGTTGCCTTGCAGCGGGTGTAGTACGCTCCTCTTCCGCCAAGGCTTAAGTCTTGACTTATGCGCGCCCATTTCTCACCGCCATCATCCGATCGCCAAAGTTCTCCACTCTCTGCTTCTTTTCCATTGATTGGCACGCCATCGGCTGTTTCGATCAGCGCATATATTTTTTTGGAATCCGCCTTTGAAATCGTCAACGAAATTTTTCCTACAGGAAGTTTGGGAAGTCCATTTCCTTCTAGTCTTTTCCATGTGTCACCGCCATCGCGTGTAACGTATATGCCGCTTCCTTTTCCACCACTTTGCCTTCCCCAAGTTTTAATATCCAATTCCCACATGCCCGCAAAAATGATTCGTGGATTATTCGGATCCATCACCATATCAGAAACTCCCGTGCTGTCGTTGACGAACAGAACTTTAGTCCACGTTTTTCCTCCATCCATCGTCCTGAAAACACCACGGTCTTTCTGTGGTGCGTACGCATGACCGAGTGATCCCGCATAAACAATATCGGGGTTGGTGGGATTGATGATCATTTTGCTTATGCGGAAAGTATTGTCGAGACCCATGTTCGCCCATGCAGTTCCGCCATCGGTGGATTTCCAAACGCCTTGGCCAACCGAAACGTTGGAACGGATAAACGATTCACCGGTACCTGCCCATACAATTTGAGGATCAGAAGGCGCTACGGCCAAAGCTCCGATCGAGTGCACTGGCTTATCATCAAAAATGGCTTTCCAGTTCACACCACCATCTACTGTTTTCCAAATTCCGCCCGAGGCAGCACCCACGTAATACGTCATCGGGTCGCCTGCAATTCCCGCCACCGAAATAACGCGATTGCCAAGTGGGCCAATGTGTCGGTATTTTAATTGCTTCAGTTGAGGGATGTCAACTTTTTGGGCGAATACTGAAATTAGCGAAAGTGAGATTAGAAGCCCTACTAATAAGAAGGAGTTTCTTAGGGGTTTGGAATATCTTTTCATGGCGAGGTTTAGGTTTATGAAAAGATAGTTGCTATTTAATTGTCCACCAAGGAAGATGAGATAATTTGAAAATATTTTTCCACAGCCGGAAAAAAGATCGTATTCGACAATGGATCAATTGGATTTTAGCCTATAAATGCCACCTGAAAGCAATGTATCGAATAAGCCTACCGGGGCACTAATTACTCCCCTTTCAAAGATTCGGTTGGGTTAGTCATTACCGCCTTTAGTACCTGACCGATTACAATTACAAAAGTGACCGATACTATGACCCCTGCGGTTAGGGGGATTGTCCACCATGGTATGGATATTCGGTAGGAATAATTTTGTAGATAGTGATCGAGCGCCCACCAGGAAATGGGTGCCGCAATGACAATTGCGATGATCGTGATCCGTGTAAAATAGCTTGAAAGTAATACGACTAAATTTTTAACAGTCGCTCCAAGCACTTTGCGTATGGCCAATTCTTTTGACCGCTGCTCGGCTGTGTAAGCAGCCAGGCCTAAAACGCCAAGGCACGTGAGGAGAATTCCAAGTAATGCAAAAAGGTTAGCGAGTTTTCCAATTAATTCGATAGTTTGGTAATTGTCTTTAAAGCGTTCACTCACAAACATTGGCTCATTAACATTCATAGGATCAAGTTTCTTGAGCACATATCCAACTTTTTTAAGGCTTCCTAAAAGATCATTTGTTTTTGTCAGCCTAACAGTAAGATGATTATTTCTATCACCCAACATGCCAACATAGCAAGGCGCTACCCGATCAATAGGGGCGCCTCTAACCACATCATTTATCACTCCAATAATTGTCAATTCGCGATCACGCGTTTTTATCATGCGCCCAATGGGGTTTTTCATTCCCATAATTGCCACCGCTGCCTTATTGACTAATACTGCAGTTGAATCGCTCTTGAAATCCGGAGAAAAATCACGGCCTTCCAAAATTTTTATGCCATTAGTTTTCGTAAAATCATATTCCGTTGAAACACGACTAAACTGAATTTTCTCAGCAGATTGTCTTCCGCTCCACTCCACATAGTCTGTAAAATAATCGACATCAATTCCTTCATTGGATTTAGTTACCGCCTCCACCACACCAGAATTAAGCATCTCATTCTTAATGGCCGCATAGTTCTTCTCAATCTGATCGTTGAATGCAAACAAAATCAGGTTCTCTTGATCGTAACCTAACTCTCTATTTTTCACGTATTGTATTTGTTTATAGATGACCACCATGCCAATGACCAGAAAAATAGAAATAACATATTGGGCAGTTACTAAAATTTTGAGCGGTAGGCTTGCATTTTTCCCCAGATAAATTTTTCCCTTAAGCACCTTTATGGGTTGAAAAGAAGAAAAATAAAAAGCTGGATAACTGCCCGACAATAAACCGGTGATAATAATCAATCCCGTTCCTAAAATCCAAAATTCCATTGACCTAAAATCAATGAGCAACTTCGTATGCACGAATGAATTATACCAAGGCAGAAATAACTTCGCTAATACAACTCCTAACGAGAATGCAACGCTTGTGATTAAAAAAGATTCAAGGAGAAATTGTTGGGTCAATTCTGATCTACGAGAGCCTATGCTTTTTCTTATACCCACTTCTTTTGCCTTTCTTTCAGAACGAGCGGTGGCGAGGTTCATATAATTGATACAGGCGATCAACAAAATGAAAATTGCAATCCACGTAAATAGCCTCACATATTCAATTTTCCCTCCCTCCTCTTTACCGTTAATAAATTTGTTGTGTAAGTGCCATCGATCCATTGCTTGCAAAAAAAGCTCAGGATTAGAACCGTCATTGATATGCTTTTTTACCAGATTCTTGATGTTAGTATTTACTTCGCTTAACGAAGCACCTTCTTTTAAGGTAACATAAACTCGAGGATAAAAACTGTCCCACTTGTCTTTTTGAGTCCCAAACCATTCATTTTTTTGTCTATAATAAGAAATGGGAACAAGGGCATGGAACCAAAACGTAGAATTATCAGGTACATCTTTAAAAATGCCAGTAACTTTCATTTCCCCTTGATGGTCGTAACTGACAAATTGATTAATGGGGTCTTGGTCACCAAAAAGTTCTTTGGCTGTCGATTCATTCAGCAATATGGAATAGGGGTCATCAAGCGAATGGATTGAACCGTTCACCAAGGGAATACCAAACATTTCAAGAAATTCAGTGGAGACCGCTAACACTTCTTTACCTGTTCTTTTATCCTTATAGTCAATGGAGTGCCCATAAGTATTGGATGTAATACACGTATTCTTAATCCTATTGTCAGTCTCCTTTAAGGCAATATAGGCTGGAATACAATTTTCCTCTTGTGTATTTACAATCCCATTATAAGTCGTGTTAACCTTTACCTGAAAAACATTTTCATGGTTCAATGCAAAATGATCGTAAGAATACTCGTACTGAACCCACAGTATAATGAGGACGCTACTGGCGATGCCAAGTGCCAGGCCGCCAATATTGATCAAAGAATAGAGTTTGTTCTTTATAAGTGAGCGAAAGCAGATTATTATATAATTGTGAAGCATAAGGCTTGTAGTCTATTCAATCGCTAATTATATTCATTAACTTGGCCGTAGCCATTAAATCTAAATTTAACAAAATAGCGCGCACCATGAAAACGATCATCTCACTACTACTCCTAACTATTTCCTTGGTCGGATTTAGTCAAATTGACAAGGCCCGTCAAACCATCAAGGCAAGAGCCAACGAAGTTGAAAAGAAAGTAATCGCTTGGCGCAGAGACATTCATGAACATCCTGAGTTGGGTAATCGCGAATTCCGAACTGCCGAAATCATTGCCAAGCACTTGCAATCTTTGGGTATCGAAGTGAAAACAGGCGTTGCCAAAACAGGGGTGGTGGGGTTGCTTAAAGGTGGTTTACCTGGCCCTGTGGTCGCGCTACGTGCGGACATGGATGCGCTACCCGTTTACGAGAAAAATGATTTACCCTTTGCGTCTAAATCAACTACCACCTACAACGGGCAGCAGGTTGGCGTGATGCATGCTTGTGGTCATGATACCCATGTCGCCATGTTGATGGGCGTAGCGGAAGTGCTAGCTTCCATGAGAAAAGAGTTAAAAGGTTCGGTGAAATTTATTTTCCAGCCTGCCGAAGAGGGCGCACAAAACGATGAAGAATTTGGCGCGCAATTGATGGTGAAGGAAGGTGTATTGGAAAACCCTAAAGTAGACGTAATCTTTGGGCTTCACATCAGTGCCACAAACGAAGTAGGAACAATTACCTACCGGCCGGGCGGGGAAATGGCTGCAGCCGATGGCTTACGAATTATCGTCTCAGGCAAACCATCTCACGGTGCCCAACCTTGGTTATCGGTGGATCCTATTCTGGTATCGGCTCAAATTATCAACAGCCTTCAAAGTATTGTGAGCCGAAACGTGAACCTCACGGAAAACCCTGCGGTAATTACCATCGGATCAATTCATGGTGGCAACCGGGGTAATATCATTTCTGAAAAAGTAGAGATGATAGGCACCGTACGAACCTTAAGCTCGTCCGATGAGAAAATGGTAATCAAACGCATCAATGAGGTAGCCACGCTCACGGCACAAGCAGCCGGTGCCACGGCACAAGTCGACTTGCCCTTTGAATTTCATTACCCGGTAACTTTTAATGACATTGCTTTAACCAACCAAATGCTTCCTTCCATCCAAAAGTCTGCGGGGCCAGAAAATGTAAAACTAGTTCCACCGATAACGGGAAGTGAAGATTTCTCCTTTTATTCCGAAAAGGTACCTGGCCTATTTTTATTTGTTGGCGGTATGCCAAAAGGCGCTGATCCAAGAAATGCGGGGCCACACCATACCCCTCAGTTTTTCATTGATGAAAGTGGCCTTCTCCTTGGCGTAACCACCCTCTGTAATTTAGTGGTTGATTATGCGAAAGGGAAGTAGTTAAGAAATGTTGCTTTTCAAATTGGTCAGACAACATTAGTTTACATAATCAGAAATAATAAGCGTACCGTTTTCTGATTATAAAAGAACCGTATTTAAAGCAAGGGTGCTTAAAAGCTTGAACTTGCTAAAAAAATTGTTTCCCATGAAAAGTGACTTTATTGCAGACGGATTCTGATTGATGTGATTACTTACTTGCGATAAAATAAACGGGACAATAAATCTTGAAACGCGCTCGGCATCTTTTTCCAACAAGTGATTTGTCAGAACCTTTTGTCCAACAAGAATGAACTTTCACTTCTTTTTCTCCACAAAATTCTGGAAGGTGTACATCATTCCAAAAGAAAGCGTTTGGCTAAACTGCACGTTGTTGTCCTGGCTGCGGTCAAAGAGCAGTATAGTCCCAAAATTCATATTAATAAATTTTCCGAATTTGGCCGTAAGGTTAAGGTCAAGGCGATGATAGAGCTGGTCAACGGCAAGATGCTCGTAATCGGCAAACATAATGTAGCGCCATTTCAAGCCAACATTATTGGCAATATCTTTATCGAACTCAGCCAGCATTTGAAAAGCCAGGGGTTGAACACGTGCCGATCGATTTGCGGAAACACCATAGGGCGTGGGATTATCCACATTGATATATTGTGTGACATCGTTCACAATGGTTACGCGTGGCGCCAAGGGTGATAGACGTACTTTAAAATAATCAACCGGGTGGTATTCAAATCCTAGCCCAGCTGTAATGTAGGCTGGGGCAAAGAGTCCCGAAAGTGCAATCACCGAATCGGTGTTAGCTTTTGATTTCAAATACTTAAAACCTGGCGCGAACTGTGAAAGAAAGTTGGCTGACAAAGCCAAATCCCATTTTTTGCTTAAGGCGTGACCGTACTTCGTATCCAGAAAAATTCGATCTAGGGTTTTGCGCACGCCTACTCCTTGATTATTAATCGACCCGTATTGCAAATCAATTTCATTATCCCAGGAGTTGTGCTCGCCCTTATAATTCGCTTTATAATTCAAGAAGGCCACAAATCCAAGTGAATTGATACCTCCGCCTTTCCAGTTGGAGGTGAAGGAGGCCTGATTAAGATTAAGGCCGACTTTAAATTCCTTCTTCCATTTAGACAATGAGTCATTTCTTACAATTTGTGCGCTGGCGCAAAAGACCATTAGAAAAAAAAGGAAGAAAAACGGAGCGGCAAAACGGTATAGCATTTTTAGGTTGTTTAATGGTTAGTGAAGCCAATTTATTCTATTTATATGATTTATTGCAACGGCAATGGTTAAGCTGTCAATCTTCTCACTGCCTTTACCCCAAAGGCCATCTGCAAAAAAAAGTAAGGTTTGTTGATAGGTGGGATTTCCAGGAATAGGCAAACAAGTTATACCAAGGAGATTTTGTTTGCCCTCAATAATTTAACTGCCATGACAGAATAGTCTTATTTAAAATTCGCATAGAAAATCAAGAATTCCTTTTTTGTAGGTTTCAGGGTTATCGTACATAGAAAAATGGCTAACCCCCGCTTCGTACCAGCCCTTGGCATTAGGAATAGCTTTCAGCATGGAATCAAAATCTTTTCTACTACCGTAATCGAACTCCCCACTCATTACCAATACGGGCACAGCGATTTTTTTAAGGGCTGCCGTTCTATCCCAATTTAAAAGTGCTCCATTAAGATCGAGCAGGTCAGCGCCTACGAAATAGTAGGAAATCGCTGAGTTTCTCATCGGTCCCAGATCGAGCAGAATTTCCTGTGGTAGTGGATTTACCCTGCAAATAAACTTGGGAAACCAGTACTCACCCAACGCGGCATCGAGCGCATCTCCATCACCCAAAGCAATAGCGGCTTTCCGTTTTTGATGGAATGCCTCGGGCAACTCCTCTGCACGATTTTGAAGGAACGAGCGTAATAAATAGCCTGATGAAAATGTATTGGATAGAATTGCACCTCGTAAAGCATCCGGATAATGAACTAAGAATTCCTGCAAGATGATTCCTCCCCATGAGTGGCCCAGAACAAATGGCCTGAGTATTTTCAGTTGCTTTATTATTTCGTTGAGTTCATCCGCGTAAGCTTTTACGGATTTATAAAATGGGGCATTTTCGTTATTTGCGCAACCCGACTGGTAGTAGGAATACACCGTAAATTGCTCTGGGGGTAGCAGGTCATGGATAATGCTTAACGATTCGCATGTCAATCCGAGGCCTCCATGTAAGAGAATGATGGGTATCGATCCATGTCCTGTTTTTTTATATTTCAATTTTCGCGAACCAAGAGTTAAGAGCATAATTTAAACTTTATGTGACTCACAAATATTTAAAAAAAATCAGAGCCCTATGATTTTTATAATTTGTTTAATACCTTGAAAGTGCTAAACCCTCTATGAAACACACCAATTCTATAAAATCTATTTTGAGTTGGCAATCTACGCAGGTAGCCGTTGCCCCAGATCTGAAGGACTGGTCATTGCAAGAAAAACTAATATTTCCGAATCAAGCAGCGTACGTGGTGGACGGCCGCAACGGAATTATCGTTGAAGCAGCCGATTTTATTTACCGCATAAAAACCAAAAATGGGAGGTACAAAAAAGTGTTGCGGCAGTGTATTTCTTTGAACTCATATCAATGACACACTAACGAATGTTTCGCATGGGACTTAATGTCTTTTTGACCTACTGGCAAAGCTGGAATTCGACACGGTTCACCTTCTTGGCGAGAGGAAAAGCTACAAGATCATGAGGACAGCACTTTTTTTGAGCTTCGCTTTTTTTTCAATTGGCGCCTCAAGCCAGAATCGAATTGCCCCAACCAAACTTGACACCACAATAATTATCGAAACCATTCAGCGGGGACTTGAAAGCATTGACCTGACGAAACAAGACAGCCTACTTCTTTTGGCTAGCCGCCAATCAGCAGCAATCAATCGCAAAGACTATCAGATTAGGATTACCCAACTTCTTTCTTTTATTCATCTCCAAATGGGCCAGGTTACATCGGCCACCCAGTTGGCGCAACGTGCCGTAGCCATTGGCCTGAAAGACACTACGCAAAACAAAGCAACTACACGCGATGCCATCACCAATCTGGCACTTTGCTATAACTATACCGACAAACGAGACAGCAACCAATATTGGATTGATTTGGGTAAGCGGCTTTGCCGCAATAGGGACACTTTCAATCTAAGTGTACTCACCAGTCTGGATGCGATCAATGGTGTAAAAGAAAAGAGGCGGGTGGAGATGTTATTTGATTCCGCCATTCTTTTGGCTAAAAAGACGGAAGATCTCAATGATGATGTAATGGCATCGTTCAATAAGGCATCCTGGGTGCAGGCTAATAAGCGCTCGGGTTGGGCCGAATCAATCGAGATGCTGACTGCTTTTGGCAAGCGATTAGATCACCCATCTCTCTTAAACAGGGGCTTTAAACCGTATGAACGTCTTGGATTTCACTACCGCAACTCAAAAAATACAATGTACGCTTTACTTTGTCTAAATTATCTTTGCCTATTTGAGTTTGACAATGCCTTTTATTATCAGAAACGAGTGGCTGAAAATTACAGAAATGATAAAAATCGCTATTTACCCTATATTTTATTTGACCTTTCAGAGGTGGACATTTTACGCGATAGTATTCAACAGGCCAGACTATATTATGATAGTGCCGTAAGACTAATCACCAATCAATTCCATAGAAAGAGTATTCCGCACGCTTCTTTTTATTTTACAACCGGTTGGTTTTGTGAATCGAAAAAACAATTTAGTAGTGCCATTTCAAATTATCGCAAGTCCTTATTTGTTACCGATCTTTATTTCCCTAAGGTAAGTATCCCTGCATTGCTTCGCACCATGGTTGCGGCTCATCGGTGGGTGCAGGCCGATTCATTGGTCCATGCCATGAATGCCACCATAAGAGGCAATGATTTTCCTGTAGAAACATTTGTGAGAATTTTATACTATAAAGAACTGGCGAATTATTATAAGGTCATTGGCGATACCCTGCTTTCAACGCGCTACTTGGTAAAGCATTATCGCCTTAAAGATTCGCTGACGACCGTTGCCCGGTACCACATTGTCAAAGAAGTAGAAACCCGATTTAAGACTTTAGAGAAAGAGGAAGAATTGAGCCGTGCCAAAATGGAAGGTGAACTTCAGGCCCACGAACTCAATCAAAAGAAATCGCTTATTGGCTACTTGGTTGGAGGCCTTGTATTGTTTGGGATACTATCCATTGCGCTATTTAAAAACTATCGGGCAAAAACACGCCAGGCTAAGGAACTGCTAATCCGAAACACCAAAATTGAAACCCTTATTCGCGAATTGCATCATCGCGTAAAAAATAATATGCAGACCATTAGCAGCCTGCTGAGCCTGCAATCCGTTAGGACCGCTGACAAAAATGCGCGGGCGGCCCTTCAAGAAGGACAGAAACGAGTGGAGGCGATGGGGCTAATCCATCAGAAGCTTTATCTTAATGATGACTTACGTGGAGTCAATATGGAAGAGTTTCTGAGTGCCCTGATTCAAACCCTGGCTCAATCCTATGGCTTCGATCCTGCGGTGGTTAAAAAAAATATCAATTTTCCAGAACAAAATTTGGATGTGGACCTGGCCATCCCACTGGGCCTGATAATTAATGAACTAATCATTAATGCTTTCAAGCACGCCTTCGGGTCAGTAAAAAATCCAGAACTTCACGTAGCACTCACTGAAAGGAAAAATAAACAGCTTGAACTTTTGGTTCGCGACAATGGGATAGGACTTCCGGAGCAAACACAACGTGATTTAAACGCGGGTTCATTTGGTTTAAAATTGGTTCAAACTTTATCAAAGCAGCTTAAAGGAACGCTATCCATTACAAATGAAGGTGGGGCTATTTTCCAGCTAATAATTAGCATGTAGGCATGAAAACAATATTGATAGTGGAGGATGAATTGATTGTGGCAGAGAACATTTCACAAATTCTGCAAGACGCGGATTACAAAGTTTGCGGCATGGCCTCCAGTGCGGCTGAGGCACTGGAATACATTCATGCCAGCAAACCAGATCTATTGATTTGTGACATCCGAATTAAAGGTGAAAAGACCGGAATTGAATTGATACGGGAAATTTCCCAGACCGCAAATATTCGAGTGATTTATCTCACTGCTTTTGCTGATATGGCAACCCTAAAATTAGCGGCAGATACCCAACCTTTAGCCTATATAGTAAAACCATTTACGGAAAAACAGCTTCTAACGGCTGTCGCCATGGCTTTGTTTGAACAAGCAGACGTGATTATGCCCACAAAGCGAGAACTCGACATTCTTAAATTCATGGCCTTAGGGCTAGGTTCAAAAGAAATGGCGGCTAGACTTAACATCAGCGAATACACCGTGAAGACCCATAGAAAGAATCTGTTGAAAAAGTATAATGCAAGTTCTGGCGGTGAGTTAGTGGCATTGGCAGCCAAGCAAAAGTGGATCCTAGACTAAAGCACAAAAAGCGGTAGAAGTTTTTGGGCCACCCAAGGAATTCTTCATGCCTCAATCACCAAAATTTAAAACCCCACAAACTTTTTCTTGCTGAGAAGTAGAAATCCTAAAACGGTTGGTTGAAAGCTATAGTGACTGGTTGGCAAATCCGGCTTTCTCCACAAAACAAGTGCTTTGACTCCTTTGTCAATTTTAAAGAAGGTTAACTGAACACACTTATTGAGCAATTCAGCCCCTTTCATTGTCGAAAAATACCTAATAGTAGGTATTGCAGCGGATTTTGAATCTAGTGTCATTTATAAAATAAAAGTGAGCACTTTTTTTAAAAAAATCAATCGCCCAATTATCACATTTTAAATTTATTCGTAACTAAACCAAAACCAATTTATAATGAATCCCTCAAAAAACTTTTGCCTTCTTGTACTCCTAATCCTATACCAAACAGCCCCAGCGCAAATAAAAAAAGTAGACTATAATGGCAAACAAATCTCCGTTTCGGTAAAGGTTCCGGCCGATTTCCCAAAGGAGTTTCAAAATCAATATCTATGTGAAGGGAATAAACCATCTAGCGACCCGAAGGCGAGATGTATTTTACTCAATGACGATGGCACGGGCACGTGGCAAAATGATTACTTCAATGCCAACGACAAACCCGCCACACCAATTAAATGGTATGTTGCGTGCAGTGACTCAGGAGTTACCTCTAAAATCGTTAGTGAAGGCCGTGATCAATACTTTGTTATTTTGGAGTTTACCCAACAATACTATTCATCTAATCCCGGTGACAAAATCGCTTTCCCAGCTAATTTTTTGCGGTCTACAGATGGAGGAGGCGCTCGAGTTGTAATCGATTCAAAATACAGGGATTTTTAAAACCCAAGGGATTCGTTAAGCATTTTATTATTTGCTTCCTCCTTTTTAAGGTATCAATAGTCAATACTTTGCGGACAAGTTGGGCGTCGCATAATTGTTCTTCA